>Ga0157364_1005594_pt1 | contig 12817 bp, 6 predicted proteins | sample AttsexASBM2_FD_111476 | JGI IMG/M metagenome (GOLD analysis project Ga0157364, IMG submission 111476) | Fungus gardens microbial communities from leaf cutter ant in Ribeirão Preto, State of São Paulo, Brazil - Atta sexdens ASBM2 | ecosystem: Host-associated > Fungi > Mycelium > Unclassified ... | reverse complement strand
TACTACTACTACTACTATAATTTCATTTCCATTTAACAACATTGAATGTTTTTCAATGTATTCGCTTGAAATTTATTTTCATTACATATAATGGAAGCAAAAAAATTTTTCTTTAACAATATATCAAGTGACCATGGCTTGACCTCAGATCGAGAGAAAGACTTTGAGTCCTTCATCTCCGAAATGAATTCTGCACAATGACAAAGATAATAAAGACCCGTTAGTCCTGTGGATTCAGCAGAATATCGCTAGGGAAAGTCGCCCATTTGTCGACTTCTTTCTATCTTGATTGCACTCACTTTAGTTTCCATTCTTCTCAGAATATCACAAAAAAGTACAACTCTGCGAATTAATATGAATTATAGCTACAGAGATAAAGAAACAGCTCACTGCATGCTACTGCCGCGGATTTTAAGGTGTCAAACCAATATAAATTAACTGACACATTGAGTTTAATCAAACAATTTATAATAGACGAACATGGGAATGAAGATATACTTTATAAATTATATATTTCATAAATTACTTGAAACTTGAAACAATATAAACAAAAATAAATTGAAATCTTAAATTGTTGAATAACATTGAGATTAACATATATTGATTAACATATATACATTTTTCCCACATATTATAAATTAAATAATCATAATTAATATTTACTTGAATAATTTACTTGAAAAATAGCTAGATAGAAAACTGTAGATCAAAAAATAAAAAATAAAAAATGTTTAATTCAAAATGTTATATAATAAAATATCGAAATTATACAACAATAACAAAACAGTAAATCCATTAAATCTAAAATCGAGGAATAAAACAGAAATAAAACAAAGAAATATATGTATTCAAGGCTTTTTGTGTGTATGTGTGTGTGTGTGTGTGTGTGTATTTCAAGTACTTTTATTTTAAATGTATTTAGTATTTGCAATACAACTATATGTGTATTTTGTATTTTGTATTTTAGCAGGGTACATAAAAATATTTTGTATTTTATATTTCAAATCGAAAGATTAAAAGTATTTTGTAATTCAAATAATAAGATTGATTGTCTGAATCTTAGTATTTGAAAAAAGTACAAAGTATAAAATATTTTTAATCTTTTAATTTAAAATACTGAAATAAAAAATATACTTGTACATACTTGTATGTGTTTCGCTGAAATATAAAATAATACAACTATATTACAAATCCTGTATTTAAGATAAAAGTATTCGAAATGTTCAAATGTATTATCTCAATTTGACGAACTTAAAAAATTTACGAGAAATATGAATTAGGAACTGTAAAACATAATTAATAATATATATAGTTTCGCATTTTAGAAATCAAATTTCTATTACAGATAAGATTTATATTGGTAAAGTTCGGCGCGCAAAAATTGTCCCGAAGGACGAAGATTTATGAGAGGCCGGTTGGTTTCCGCCATCTTTGAATCACTAGTCTCCGCGGAGATGGTCGGCTCGTTTCTCTCCATTCGAGCTTAAAAGTATTTCCTTGCTGTTCTCACCGCTCATTTGAACTAATAACTCGCGCGCGATCTCTCCTAAGGGAGAAGGGAGACGGCACGACCTTGAGGGCATGACTACTTACAGGTGAACCAACCTGACGCGGTGCCACAGAGAGCCGGCTTTTCCCACAGTTTTCCGGAGTAAAACTTTTGAATTTAATTCAGTTACTGTCTGCCGTAACATATTCTGGGTAGCGAAATTGACGCGAAAGGGGGTCAATCTCCGAAGCTTTCCGGGAGCACATGCAAATCGAAATAAATGAAATAACAACGCCAAAATTGCGTTGCATCATTCCGTTAATAACTCAAAATTGACATTGATAAGAATGGGATTAGTGTGAACACTCGTGACATAAAATAACGTTCCATTGTTCGTTATTTCGAGCATAGAGGAAAAGGTCGTATGGCTCTCATTTACATTTGTATGATAATACGTTCAAATTTAAAAAGAATGAGGAAATACATGCAATTAAATGCATTAAAATGTATCTTATAAAAATATTTCGAAATACTTGAAAGTAAAAATGCGTTATAATAAATGCTATTGTGTATTGGCATATTAGTATTGGTATATTGTGTATTAGCATATTAGCTAATGGTATAACGGCTAGCCACTAAATAAATAATTCCACAAACAATCATTTGAATTTACCACAATAGCGAAAATTAACAAAGGTCGTTATATATCTATATTGACTAACATTTTCTCCTCTAGCTCCTAACAACTGTGATTTTAAATATATGTTGCCAAGAAAATTCTACGCTTAAAAAAAATATACTAAGAAAATCGTCGACGATACGTGGAAGAAATTTGATGAAAATCGATTTCTATAGCTTTAAATTTAAATTAATTAATTATTAGTCGTGCAGAGATTGCCGCAAATAAAATCGTTTATTAATCATCAAATAATACACACACAAATGGCGGTTCCATTATGGAATCGCTGCGCGTACAGGTTTCCAATGCAACCAGATAATGGCGTTTCGCCGAAATATAAATCTCTCGTTTAGCTTTGCCCGCGTAAATAACCGATAATTAACAACAACTGTTAACTTGAATTCTCTCCTCGTTCTCGTACATTATTTTTATATTGTAATTTTCGTATATTAATTTTATGTCTTATTTAGCATTATTTGTAAATATAAGTCGTATATTCCACTCATATGATATATAGAATGCAAGAATTTTTAAAATATTTTTAATATAAAAAAATAAATATTTCGTATTTCTATTTTTTTATAATAGCAGATTTTCTTATACTAGTACATATATTAAAATTTTTATTATTATTTATTTATTTTAAACACAATGAATAGTACTTAATAAATCGCAATTATTAGATATATACATATAATAGAATTATATCGTAATTTAAAAAATAATATAACTCAGTTTTGCACAATTTATTAAAAATTTATTATTAAACTTTATCGTAATCTTAGAGACTTATTAATTGTAAAATTTCATTTGAGTTTACGTTTTACCTGAAAGTTTGTGATTAAATCTTAACTATAGTTCTTCTTTCATTTTACTTCTAATTTGAATTATTTTAATCTTTATATACAAAACTTAATCCAGATCCAACTTGAAAATTTATGTTTTTAAAATCCCTTCATCGTTATATCTAAGAAAGAAAGAAATTGGAAACTTGTTTGCCTTCATCTTTTAATATATTTAAATTAATTTAATATATTTTAATTATATAATTAATTATATAATATAATTTATTTAATATATTTTAATTTAAATTTTTTATTTAATTTTGAAATTTGATGAAATTTTTAATTTAATTTTGAAATTTTGTGATTGAACATTAATTTAATTTATCGAAAATTAATTATTTGCTTTATGCTTTTGGCTAATTTTTATCATGAAATAAAATAGGAAGTAGATACGAAGTAAAGAATCGCACAATTACGTGGTAGTAGATAAAATTTTATTCAATCTAGACAAATCCATCGAACCGTGACAAATCTTAATGGGACAGAGAAAAAACAGTAAAACCCTTTCTCGCAGCCCGATCAACCTTCACTAACTTGATAGACGCTACGGCGCCCATCACCGTGAATAAATAACGATGGAACTCTTCCTGCGCGACCCTCAAAGAACTGAAACCCGATAGAGAACGCAGAACAATAAGGATAGATCGCCCGATCGCAGAATACATTAAGTACAGCTCTGTGTACGGTGTACGGACAGTGAACAATGTTTGGAGGTAATTTCCGTGCAACGCGAGGGATGAAGGGTGAACTCCGGGAATTGAAGAAATGGCAAGGACAGCGAGAGAAATAAAAGTCGCCAAAGCTTCAGCGAGCGAGACGAGACTGTAAGGGAAATAAAAAGGAATTGTCATCGTCTGGGTGACTGCAACTAGTCTTGTAACCGCGCCATCCGTAGATGTTCTCTTCTTCCCTCCCCCACTCTTTCCTCTTACCCTTCTTCACAAATCTCCCTTCTTCCTATCGCGCTCTTTACAACCGCTGTCATTTGTTTTTACGTTTACTCCTTGTCGTTCCTGAAAATTCTCCGCGAGATCTGTCACACTGCGAGATTTTATCGAGAAAACAGGAGAGATAGAACTCTCGCGGAACCAATTATAAAGCTTCGCAGACACTCGTGAAATCTATCATTTTTCACAACGTGAATATTTATTAACATTATATAAGATTCATTCATGTGATTGTACTATACAATTAAGTAAAAAAAATCATATTATTGTCAAGACTATAAGCACGAACAACTTTCAACTTTAGGAAATATAAAAAGTAACCTTTCAATATGGATATATTCATTCAAAATATTTCTGAAGTCTGTATGAATTTTATCACGCATTTTCACAACTTGAAATAAATAAAAGTGATACCATCATTCAACAACTCAAATTATAAGATTGCATATGTAATTTACGTTACTTTTTAAGTCGAAATTAGCTTATTTTTTTTTATCTTTTACCAATCATTCTCTTTTTCTCTATTCATATTTTTGAATCATTATGAAAGTATAAGTTACTTACGCAACGTCAGATTGGAGGGATTCACGATCGTCGAGCAAACTCTGAAAAGTCCCAGCTTGAACTTCACACTAACTGCAGAATTTTTCGATACATCTGGCACGGCAAGCTTTTCCTCGGTGTGAAGCCAGGTTGGACCCGAAAGGGCGACGCCGAGGGCTGCCAGCGCGGCGAGGCCGCATATCACGCCGCATCCGGTCAACCTGATACCACCTGGGCCACCTGAGCAGCACATCTTCTCGTTTTCCAAATGATCTTCAGAGTGACATCGTTAGCGAATCACCTCCTCGTTGCAAAGGATCCTCTTTGATTCGCCGCCTTGCCCTGCATGACCTCGAAATCTCCCTTGATGCTGTGCCTCGACGTACTCGTCAGAATTTTACTCGACTTTTTTTTCAGAGCAACCAAAAGAGCAACGTAGAGCTTTAGAGAATTTGAGAATAATTCTTATCTCGTCTCTTCTTTGTAGCTTTAACTTAAGTCGTATTATCTCTGAGAAAAAAATCTTATGCTTCCTCGTGACTACTTTTGAACCCGTGAATAAATTCGGCTTTTCTTTAGCTTTTCGTTAAAAAAATTTAACGAAAAATTATCGTATACTGAGAAAAATGTTTTGATTTGATTATATCATTAAGAAGTACAAAACGTATTCTAATAGATTTCTATATAGAATCAGACACTTAACTTTTATGCTAAATTGAATAGATAAAAATCGCTTATTCGTGTTGTTAAACTTAGAAATATAGCTGACTTCATCTTAGATATTTAACATTCATCTGAGATATTTATTTCTAACTTCTTGTTAATTTTTGTTTCTTTAAACATCTCGTCATCTATTAGTTTAGACCAATCAATGTTATATTCAAAATTAAACATATCTTCTAACAGTGGCACGAAAAATATAATATTTCATTTTAAAAAAGAAAGTTAACTTAAAAATTTTTTTATCATCTACACTTATAAAAAGATATATACACTTTATAATAATATCCTTAAAAGTCCCTCTCACGCAACTTTTATATGTAACAATTTTTCGCACAACTTATAATAAATTTCTTGAAATAAACAAATTAAGTGCCTCACTCTGAATAAATATTATACTAGATTAACAATCATTTTATGAAGCCATGTCGCTATATTTAATGTAGGATAAAAATCATATATATATACCTGCAAGGTGTAAAATTGCAATATATGCAACAAGTATGAAACACGTCCCAGACATTTTTCAATATTTTTATTTAAAATCAACAGTATTATCTTTTTATTTATTTTGATTTAACCTCGCATATTCATACTGTACACTGTATTATCCCACAGTAAATATGGTTACCAGCATTCTATTTTAAACCGTGAATTTATTAAGTGTTAGCGTAATATACAAGTATTCCGATATAAATAGTCGGATAGTGTTTCGATTATACTAATTAGAATTCTAATTATCGTGAATGAGAATTTCTGATTAGACTAATTAGACTAAAATGTTTGATAAATTTAACTATAAATATTTGCTTTCTGCCTTTCTAGTCAAATTATCAAATTTTCAATTCATATTTATTCAAATTTTATTCTCCGTGTAACCTACTAATTACTAATCTAAAATAGCATCAAATGGGAACATGCAGTGAAATTCGAAAAAAGTTTCCAAGAATATTGTATGTATCTACGTGGATATCAGAAATGCTAGGAAAAGAAATGCACAAAAACTGTGCAAAAAGGAAATTCTTATGAGAGACGGCCGTTAATGGATTTCGCGGGAAAACTATTAAAAATGCACATTTGCTCGCTCCCTCGAAGAAATTAATTCCGATTGCCCTTATCATGAGCGACTCGAAAAAAAAGCTCATGGGAGCAGAGGAGGCCATTATCGCCGTCGCGTTTCCCGCGACCGGGATGGATGGCAGCGAGAGACTCTTTAACTTTTCTGACTTTTTCTTTCTCTCCCTCGAAAGGGCGGGGAGGCAAGCTTCACGCGTGCGTAAATAATTTTTCCTGACAGAAGAACGGGGATTTCTCGAATGAAACTTCACGGATACTTGATCTCTGATCGTGAACGAGACTATGTTCCATCTAGAAATCTGAAAGAAGAAGAAACTTCTTGCACGCTCCCGTGCGTAACTTTTAAATTGGAATCGATGAAAGGTGCGTGAAAATGTTTGAACGTTATCCGATTTCGCCGCCGCAACTTGAAACCAGCGAGAGCGTATCTCTCGATTTGTGTGCGCCAATAAAAAATTGTCTACCCGCACTAACAAAATAATAGCAATAATTGCTTCCTCGCTCATGCTTGGAACGAGCGGCAAGCCGCGAAAAAAAAGATATAGGTACGTTTTGTAGCGCAATATATATGTATCTATATTGACGCGGTATTAGGCGCGTGCGCGATTTATATCCGCTAGATGGCAGTTGCAATTACAGCGTCATTCTTTCGCTCCAAACTAATTAATTGAAAAACGGCGTATCTCATCCGCCGCGCCAGCATTTCCCGGAGGACTCTCGACGAGATTTCCGGTCTTGTTAAGAAGGAGTTTCGAGTGCTGCTTAAGTCTGTTCTACGTCTTTTTCTCTGTTCGCCCGCCGCCCACTTTCTCATCGCCTCCTCTCCCGCCACCGCTCCATTCTAAGTATCACGTAATTAAAAGTTCGAACCGACCGCGATTTACGCCTGACGGAAATCTTCTAGTCCCCCTCCGACACTTCTCGTACTATACATAATCCAAAGAAGGGATCTGTAGATGCTTTCTTTCTTTTTCCTTTTGTAATTACTCCTTGAGAACTTTGACTAATCGAGAGTCCAGAAATTCCACGGTGCGATTTCTGCACTCTCTCTTTCTTGCAATTAACAGAGTAACAGAGAAAAGTCCTGGCAGTTGAGCTTTTTGTCAATCTCTTCACAGTGTAAACACAATACAATGTGTTACGCCTATTTAATTTTCTTTTAAAAGATTAACTATATCGATAAACCTTTATAGAATCTTAATAATGGTTTAATTAATCATTTATCAATTAATTAATCACTTATTTTAATTGTATTAAAAGTAGTACTACTTAACAAAACTTTCAAAATAAGTGATTATAAGCAAGTATTATATTGGCCAGTATTATAAGTATTAAATTTTTATAAGGAAATGATTTATAACGCAGATAAAATTATCGAAAAAAATTTAATAATTATAATATTGGTCAATTTAATTTTAACACAAAAATTTAATTTCAATAAAAAAATTTAAAAACAATATAATATAATTATAGGACACACATATAATTATATAATATAATTATAAAAATATAAATGTGTGACAAACTATAGAAATCAAAAGCCTTAAACAGTCTAGCTGGATCTTAAATGTTTGTATGATTCTTGTGTGAATTTATATACTACGTATGTAGTCCCCAGAAACGCGTGCCGAAATGATTTTTCGATCTTAAAAACTTAACTCTACTAAACTATCGCGATAACAAATTTAACTTGAAAAATTAAATTAACTAATTTAACGAACTAAAATATCGTGCTTTGGTCTGATAAAATAATCAATTTGGACAAAAAGATCTAACAAATTTAAGACATTAAAATTGCTTAAATTATCGCGTTAACTTTTCGAATATAATATTATAAATAATTAAATCTTGTGCGTGTTAAAGATCATCAAAGCAGATTCATTAAAGCAACATTGTTATGTTAACGCTACAATAATCGTCGACAGATTCGCCAATTATAACAATGTTTTCAAGAATAAAAAATAGTTAAAACGATGAAATGAATTGGCTCTAGTACCGTGCCATCCTCGCCAGCTGGTTTGAAAACGCATTCCATCGACACTTTCAGAGACCAACCCCTGCCAGCCCGGATCTGTTTTATTGCGGACGCGTTCCGGTGTCGGAACATCCGACCGAATCGAACATCAGGGGCGCGGCGATCATCGATAAAAATGGATGTCTCGTTGCGGAACCGGCATACGCGAACGTGCGTTCGCTTATTTTTCCTTTTTTTTTTCAATTCTCCATTTTCTGTATGTAATGGCGAGTCGCGTGTCCGCGATGTTCTTGCGATCTGTCGCGTTAAAGCTGAGTTTTTCAATATTACGGGACAGCAGGACGAGATGAATAGATGGGTAAGAGATGAGCGAACATCTCGACGAAGGGAATTCATGGGAATATTCAGCTCGTATTTCGAAGCCTCGGTTTAAACTTAGTTCCGCCTGATTCGAACTGCAATGTCGGTTGCCTGAATGTGCTTGAAATTGCACACAAGGAGGAATAAGTCTGTATTGCCGATTTGCAATCAAGCAGAACCAAAAGTCATCGTGACATCAAAATGAAGTCAAAATAGCTCTCAAATGGTTATTAAAACTTTTCAATCCTTTACGAATCATTTTAATATCATTTTGACGTTATCATGGCATGTTATTCTGATATATTCTGTCGTAACTGAAGGAAAGCAATTTTATATTTGCTGGACTTGATATAACTGCTCCATAGTGTAATGTACGTTTTCCCTGAAGTTTTTCTCTTTATAAATGCTTAAATTTTTTGGATTCTCATCAGAAAACTGCGTACCGACCAATTAAAAGATCGTAATGCTATTTTCGACCTTTCAACTGACACAAGTCGTAGTTGTGAAGATATAACGAACAATAATAGAGACTGAGAATGGCATATTAGGCAACAACGAAATAAGCCATCGAATCTAAAATTATAGGATAAAATAAAGCTTTAAAGACATGAAAATTTGCAGAAAAGTATCTCACGTACCTAATTACATTTCAAATTATTGATTTCTTATTGAACATAACGTAATCTTTTGTAATCTTTTGTAAATATAAAAATTAACATGTAGTAAAGAAAAACAAATATCTGATCAACTAATAAAACAAGAAACTACGAAATAAAAGTAAGTTCTTTTATTAATACAAAAAATTTCATATACTAAACAAATCCTTCGACCTAAACATGAAGTCATTGTTAATGTAACAAACTGGTAATAAAAAGCGACATAAAATAAAAGTCAAATAACAGAAATATAACATTTAGAAAGAAAATGTCAACCAGCCATTAATAAAAATAAATGAGAAATAAAAGCATTATTAAAACCATTTTACTGATATGATCATTATTTCAATAGATATTCTCGCACTCCAACCTCCAATATCAACCCATTGATCAAGAAATGGAATGGTTCTCAATTAAAACACAATTAACAATTGTAATGTAATCACAATGTTAGAGTCATGATCATCCCGTCATTAAAACGTGAAACCATTAAAAATTAGAAAGATCTTAATATAACACATTGAAATTGAAAAATGTTTTGATATGATATTTATCCGATTATTAAAAAATGGTTATTAAATATAACGTTATATCGCATAATCATCGCGTCTGGTAAAAATGGCTGCTTTTTAAAAGTTCTTTTAAAAAAAAATACCGCCACCCTAAACTTGCTGCTTCTGCTAAGCATAGCTTATGTTAATCTCTGTAATGCTAATCCGATCCTGTGTTTTATTAATTAATTTGTAATCTTTTAAGCCTTTATATTTTCATCTTTTCTCGAGATAAGTTTTTATACTTCAAATTTCTCTCAATTCGATATCGCGACATAAACAAATAAACAAACAGTACGACTCTAGAATTCAATGCGATTGAGTGTCACATTCCCCTACAGCTATCACTAACGAACGGTAGCGAAGGTACGCAACCGTACTAATTAAGCACGATCCAGACACAGCTCGGTTACGGCCGAATGAGTCACCGTAAAATCGTACGAATGGCCGAGCACACCTGCGCGCGACGATTTTTTTCCAGTTTCCGCGTCACGATGACGAGCGATTTCCGCGTCCGCGACCTCTAATCAAACCCGATGCGACGCGACGACGGAAAAGAGAACGTTCGTTAAAATCTCGTCCAGGATTCACGGCTGGCTTCCGACGAAGTAATTTCGGTGGTGTCGCCCCGCATATTTCCCTGGGAGACTCGTGGGAAATTACAAATTACACGTTTTTCAATTAAAAAACGGCAAGTCTCGCCAGGAGATGCCAGCGCAATGTGAAAATTTTGGATCCTCGATCGCAATCGAGAAATTGAGAGAGAGAGAGAGAGAGAGAGAGAGAGAGAGAGAGAGAGAGAAATAGCATGAATGAGAATGAAGGGGAAAGAATAGAAAGAGGGAGGGAGGGAGAGAAAGAGAGAGAGAGAGAGAGAAGAATGCAATTTAAAACGATTGCATCGCGCGGAAAAATATTTGCTTCGTGCAAAACAATTCCTGTCGCGCGAGAAAATATTTACTTTGCATTAGAACGATTTTGCGGTAGACGAATGTTTTAACGTTTCCGAAAGGCACGCAGTAGTTTTTTAAATACTGTGTTACAGGATGTATTTCCGCGTAATGTAGATTTGTTGTACGCATGCACACGAAACATTCTCCTGCATCGTGTAATTCTTTATAATAGAATATCGTATTTATTCTGAACGCATTGCGGTGATATTTTGTATAGTAAATAAACATTGGCTGTTTAATGGTGCCATTACATTTTGCGAAATACAGCTTTCTATTTTCTTTGTAATAATTGCGGCATTAAAGAAATACGGACGAGTACTCCACGCCATTGAGGAAATATTTAAAACTTGATAAAGCGAGAAGTTCTGAGAACGGAGGGATTGAAAATTTGCGGTTCGGCGGCACATCCGTAATTCAAACCGTTCTGTACATCTCTTTGAAGTCATTACCAACGTGTCAGTGTCAGACGATCGTTCCTCCGAGCAGAAAAAGCGGAGAGCGCTGTGCGCGATATTTTTCTACTGTCACGAGCGATCGCTCGTCCTAAATCCTGGACAGAATCATAGAGTCCTGGTGAATAGCGGTGGGGACCAGGAGATGTGCTCCAACTTTCACGATTATATGAGAAAATTCGATGTTTCTAATATATCCGAGAGTACTGACGTCTAGTGACTAGATGCAAGAAAACCTGTTTAATGATGACATTAAATAACAAATTTTGATCAACAAGTAATAGATGTTTCTTGTAGGAATTTTTACATTAAAAGAAGATTTACTTTTTAAAAATTTCCTCATCCTTCAATTTTTAGATAGAAATTTTACTTTAAATTTTTTTTGTATCTAATAACATAAATATGTAATAGATGCAACACAGTTACATATAATTTATATATATGATTATATTATACGTTTATATATCTTTTTACAATAAACATAAATGTGGTGAAGTCTTTTTTATTGCTTATATACAATTTTAAATGATATATTAAAATAATATATTAAAAGATATATTAAATGATATATTAAAAGAAATATAGCCAGTTTCTTATGGAAATTGGACTCTGGGTAAACAATATTGAGATATGGACTGTAGGGTATCAAAGAAAAAGATCAAAAATGTTCCATTGGCAATCTTGTAAAATGACTTCTCTGTTATGAATGCTAGAGAGCAAAGTTTGCTATTATAAGTATGTGTATGTATTATATCATCTATCATTGGTTTTATCTTATTTCTCTTCGTTTAGGGCATCTCTTCACGATAACGGATTGTACCAAAGACGTAATATCTGAAATTATTTAGTATAGTTCATTAATTCGGCTAAGTCCCTGAACGCAATCTCGTCATGTAAGAGAAATTCGGATATGATTGTAATGACAGCGATGCCTCTGGAATTCATTCTGGGAGAAGGAAGGGAGAAGATGAACAAGCGGCGAAAATGTATTAATTAGAGAAGACATCCATGCGCTAGCAAGATTAATTAAGAAGATCCCAAAGTTTATTTTATCGATTGAACGCAATAATTTTTGTAGAACGATATCATATATGTTACTTTTGCAGGTTTGGAAATCCTCCAGAATTAAAGTATATGCATTAAGAGGATCCTAAAGATATCTGTTTTACTGATTAAACGCTTAATTTTTGTATAACAATTTCTCTTTCTTTTTTCAATTGCTTGCTCTTTTATGCATAGTTTGGACAGTAACAATAGTTGATTAAAGAGTAGGCGTAGAAATCGACCAATCATAGTTGATTATTTTTCTCACATTCAACTATGATTGGTCGATTTCTACAACTACTCCTTAATTCACTGCTACTGCCCAATTGTAGACCATGCATTACAGATTCGAAAATTTTTTTCCAGATTAATTATATATATATATATATATATATATATATATATATATATATATATTATTTTATAGCTTATTTTCTCGTACTTCTTATTTTTATGTTTATTTTATTTTTTTTTCTTTTACTAATAACTTCAAAGTATATTTTTATTTAGGAATAATAAATATTAT
>Ga0157364_1005593_pt1 | contig 12820 bp, 4 predicted proteins | sample AttsexASBM2_FD_111476 | JGI IMG/M metagenome (GOLD analysis project Ga0157364, IMG submission 111476) | Fungus gardens microbial communities from leaf cutter ant in Ribeirão Preto, State of São Paulo, Brazil - Atta sexdens ASBM2 | ecosystem: Host-associated > Fungi > Mycelium > Unclassified ... | reverse complement strand
TTTTTATATATATATATATATATATATATATATATATATTTTATATATATATATATATATATATATATATATATATATGATAGTGAAAGAATGTATATCTTGCGGAAATCTACTATAATCTATTATAATATTAACATAAGTTTTTGATTCATGTATATAAATGGATAATTTAAATAGAAATATGTAAAAACATACAATACAGAACAGGATATGTAAATGCACTATTTAATACTTATGGCAAGTATTACAAAATTTTACAATAACATTGGATAAATATTAAAAAGTAATTCTGTTTTGTTTTAAATACAGGTGCGTATCTTCTGCTAGAAGAAAAGTTCAAACAGATAAATCTCTCCGTAATTTTTGCGATAATCGCAGATTTGTTACCAAGAAAAAATTGTGCATCTGTTTATTATTAAAATTGTTTATTATTCATAGAGAAGTATATGAATATTTTTATTCACAAGAGAGATACAGTTTGCGTGTTTATAATACATACAATTCGTTTACAATTTTTAGTTTTGTTTTTTTTTTGCTTCGAATAGCTTCCCTGTAAAAAAGGAGAATAATTTACCCTTCCAGTCCTTTTCGATGCGTTTCAAAATTAGTCTCTTCGTGGAAATATTGTGAAGTGGGCCGAATGCTAGCGCAACAGCTGTACAGGCAAGGCATATAACATTATAAGGCATACTGAAATCAGGAGTCGGAAGACTAATAAGCAAGGACTCTGTCCGTAATTGTATTAGATAATCATCCCTCGAAGCATTAAAACTGTAAGTTTAATAATCGATAATCATTTCAATCATCGCCTATCTGTTTATGATAACACAAGAAAAAATTTTCGTTTGTGTTGTTGCTTAGCAAAAGAAACAATTGCGAAATAAACGAACCTTGAAGTAATTGTACTTCCATCGAACGGCAAAGCGGTGTAATTTCTAGCTATGGGCAATAATGCTGTAATTATAGCTGGTCCCATGTAAAATCCATGATTAGCGTCCGGCGGATATTCCTGCCACTTGAGGAATAAGTAATCCATATCGATGATGATTTTCGTTACCGAATGCGGCGGCAGGCGCAGGATTAATTCTAAATAGTATGGACTTTTCCTCTCCCTTCCAGGTAAATAACGTTGCGCCACTGTAATAATAAAAAATGTACCAACGTTTAATCATGTTGTAGTTTTCATAATAATAAAATGTTTTTTGTAAATTTTATTGATCGTCTAAATCATACATATTCTATAGCGAATAAATTTCCTGGCAACTTCATTTATCTTATTATTTTTATTATTTTATGTATACTTACATGGACGTACGTGTTGCTCATTACAGGTTATCATAATGGAATGTAAATAAACCAGCAAATACCATGGAATATTTTCTAATAAGATTATATCTAATGCTTGCCAGTGATTGTTATACAGTTTAGTCACTAAACTGCCTCTTTCTTGACCATATCCTGAAAAATTGCATTAATATATATGCATTAATTTATTAATCTATATGAATATCCATATCGATTAAAGGAAAAGGTAGACTCCTGGTAGTAATATTTATTAAAAATTCTGTAATATGATTTTTTGCAAAAGGTTTTCAATCTGTCCTTAGGTATCAAAGTTGTGAAACAATTATCGCCACAACTGACATAATATTTTTCTTGACAATTGATATTCATTATGTATATCAAAGTTTTTTCATATGATCTTCAATACCGTATGATTTTTAAAATTTAACTTGGTTTAAAATTCGTGAATTTATAAATTAAAGTCTGTAAATTAAAGTGCTATTTTTTTATTTTGAGAAGAGGTAAGTTTGAATAATTATATTTTCATATTTGGGACATAATTAAATGTAAAGTTTGTTAATGCTTTTATATTTGGGTCTCTTATCCTGATAGCAAGTCTGTGGAAACAGATTTTGAGCAGGGCCTACTACAAATTTTTGATTGCAGAAAGACAATTGTACTCAGAGTTTATATTATCTGACATTGTCAACAATTTGCTGTCAGAAATATGACAAAGCCTACTAGACATGCTTTGTTAGCAGAAACCAAACAAGTCTTACATAACCTAATCTAACCTAACCTAACCTAACAGCAGATTGAGAGCAGAATCTGATTTCGAGCAAACTCTGCTCGATTTCTGTCAAATCTACTGACATAGCAACGATGATCATATTTTCTTAAAGAAAATAAAGAAAACAAATTTGAAATTTTAAGACTTTGTTCTTACATGTTTTCAAACTAGGGAGTCGATTGTGTATCAAAATAAAATTACAAAAAAAGCAAATTTACTAGAATATTCATAATTCAATTGGTCAACATTTAGTAAATTCTCACTTTTGTAATTTTCATCTTATTTCAAAATACAATCGTTTCCCAGGATATTGATTATGTAACTTTTTTTCTAGGGCGGAAATGTGAATAGTGAAATTTTTTCGTATATTGTGTGTACATGTATATATTAGGTGTAGTAAAAAGAAATCCATTATTTTTCCATTCAATTTCATGCAAAAATAATAGATTTCTTTTTACTATACCTAATATAAACATATATACATAAAAATTTTCACTTTTCATGTTTCCGCTCTAGAGAAAAAAATTACATAATTAATATCCTGGGAAAATATGATCATTGTAGCTATGCCAGTAGATTTGGCAGAAATCGAGCAGAGTTTGATGCAGGATTTTGTTTCTGCTATCAATCTGCTGACAAACCATGTCTAGAAAGCTTTGTCATATTTCTGACAACAAATTGCTGAACAATGTCAGATAATACAATCGATACAATTTGTGACTATCAAGAATCTGTGCATAAAAATAAAATCTGTGATATATTATAAAATTTTATTGCAGTATAGTATAATTAAACTGATATAATGCAGTGTTTTGAAACTGATTTGATTGTGTTGGAACAAACTCTTAATCTTGAAATAAAAAGTTTGAAATAATAAAAAATGAAAACAACTCTAGTTTGAATAATTTAATTTAGAAAATTAAGAAATATAATTAACAAAAATAAATTGTATTTATATACATAAAACTGTAAAATATTTTCCGTAAAAATTTGCTCATTAATATAATATTAGGCATTGGAACACTAATTAGAAAAGAATTTCCCGTAATGTCTAAATAAAAAAGAATAAAGAATAATATTGGAATAAAATAAAGGACAAAAAAAGGAATAAATTTAATTTAGAAAATTAAAAAATATAATTAAAAACAAATTGTATTTATATATATATATAGAAAGTTACAATATTTTCTGTAAAAATTGCTCATTAATATAATATTATATAAACATTGGAATTAGTTAGAACAGAATTTCGTAATGTCGAAAATAAGGAAGAGTAAAGGACAATATTAGAATAAAACAAATAAAGGACAAAATTAAATTTTGAAGAAACAAATAAATTAAAGGAACAGTACTAAAATAATTGTTGTTCAGGATCATGTCCAGGATAACATTCAAGAGGTTTTAGCTGTCGGTCAGACACCTTGCGTAATGTTAATATCAACGGTACTATAACTTTTAAGCCTTATAACTCGATTTTATATAATTGTAAACTCGAAAAGTATTTTATGAAAAATAACTTTATCATAGCGTTTTGAAAAGCATTTAACAGCTATTAGATTCTGGAATCAAAAATAGACAATTCCATTTATTTAAAAAAATTGATGTGACCTTGATCTGATCTTGGCAATGCGACCCAAGATCAAATTATACTTATAAGATCAATAAATAGATCTTTTTGAACCCTACAACTTTTGTCTGAAACACTTTTCTATAAAACTTATATTTTCCGAGATATTCAGGTGTCTCGATTTTTGGGACATCCTGTATATATGACTATACATATATATTGACTATCAGTATTGAAAATTTATAATTCCCATTTCGTATACTACAGATTTTCAGTACTGATAATCAACTGGCAGTATGAACATGGCCTGAATGATGGCGGTTCATTATTCTATCATAAATATATACTTATATTTATTGTTGGTTATAGATAAAATGATATAAATAAAATGTGCGTATTGCTTAATATTTAATATTTATTATAAGTGAATAATTATTATACGTGACTAGTTTATCGAAGAAGAAGAAATGTTGATGAAGTTGTGAACACAAAATAATAAGCCTAATTTTTATTAATTCTTTATCATATAACTATAAGTCGAGTTGCCGCTATGAATACTTCAAAACATTTCTTGATTGGTCAATTAATAAAATTCCTTCTTTCGATTAATGAAATTCAAGTTAATCAAATGTTTCTTAGCATTCGTCATGGCAACTCGACTACACTTTATACCCAGCAAGAAATGTTAAATAATGAATCGATATTGAATCGACGTCGATTTTATTGTCATTTCTCACTGGATAGCTATCTTGGGAAGCAGAAAACGAAATCATTTTATAATTTAGTTCTATATAAATGCGTATTTTAGATAAATTTATAGCAAAATTATAGTAAATAAATGTTATATTATTCAATATAAATAATAAAGGGCTAGTGAGCCAAGTTGGTTGTTCTTGCTTATAATATTATTTACTGTATAAATTAAAAATTATATAATATAAAAAACGTTTGAATCCTTCACGGTGGGTCATCTTCAGTATACAAATTTTAAAGGATAAAAATTAATAAATAATGTTAATCAATATTTCTTTCACTATATCACATGGATTGCATATGTTATGGAATGATTAAAAGCTATGAATCTTCAAGGTGGTATACCTGTATAACTGTACCGCTAAACAGAGTTGAATATATCAATAGAATGAGAAGATGACAAATAATTCAACGAACTATGTACAAAAAATCCGATTAAAAAACTAATTAATAATGACTTGCGTTCACTCTTAATACGTTGGAAGAATAGGGATTACATCAATGGAACAATTTGTAGAAATTTGTTAACTACAGATGATACTTCATCTAGAGCATATAGACTTCCTAAAGTAAACCTAATAAGCCTTTAAGAATAATAATTTCTTCAGTTAATAGTCCACTAAGTTTTCATAGTATTTCCACAAAATTGTTAGCATGAGTATTCTAAAAGCCTTTAGTCATGTCAAAAAACAGCCAACAATTAACTAACTCAGTGGTTGCAAATTAGAATCGGATCATCGATTAGTTTCATTGTATGTTGTTTTAGTCTTTACTAATGTCCTGACAGACTTACAATTAGCAGTGAAAAGCATTACTAAGAGATGGCATTTGATTTTAAACAATACGAATATTATTTAGTAATCAAAGGCTACGATCGCAACTAAATGACGCGTGGAAATCAATCTAATATTTAATGATTAAATTAGAAGTATATAAAAAACATAACGTTTCAATCTCTATCGGGTTATCAATGTACAATTTAATAAAACTTGTGATTTAATCATTGACATCTATATAACAATTCTATCACATATTCCTATTCGAAATTTTTGCGATATTAAGGCGTGATTTTACTATTTCTTCTCGAATATGTCCATATCTCTAATATTGTTCTTCCTTCGATTGTTGCAGATAGTAACGCAATTTAAATTCATCCATTGCAATTTCAAGATTTAAAAGCATTTTCAGTATCTAAATTAAAATAACTATTGACTAATATTATATAATTCGACCGTATTGTATAACTTAAACCAATCTAAAAATTATTTGTACTTTTAATTGACCAATATTTCCAAATTGCAATAAGTTCACAATTACCGATATATTAAAACAGAATAATTATATCAAGTATGTTATTTTCAAACAATGATTACGAACAAGAGACAAAGATATTATGTTGAAGAATATATAGTGGAAGGAGAACATGTGTAGTAGAGAAAAGAAAAGAAGAACCAAGAAAGGAGATATAGTGATAATATAAAGTGGAAAGGAATATGTACATTCCTTTTGAAGAATTTTTAATTGCAATTAACATGATATTAGGCTCTATTTATTTCATGTTCAACAATATTTATTATAAGCAGATATGATACCCCTATGGAATTTCCATTATCACCAATAATAGCTGACTTAGTATGTAAAATATAGAAATCTTAGCATTAAATTTTTTATCCTTCCAACTTCCCTTTTACATATCGACATCTTACTATCAGTTCCGGAAAACATATTGGATTACGTTTCTGGACTTACAACTCATTACTTTCAACTCATTACATGAACGTATACAGTTTACAATGGAGATAGAAAAGAACAGTATCAGTTTTCTAGATATGTTTAAAAAGAGCCAGAGAGGTGATTACTTTTGATTTGTATCATAAATCTTCCTTTTCAAGTAGATATTTGAATTTCCATTCTAATCATCCTATTAGTCATAAGAAGGGCATAATTTTTAGTATGATGGATAAAATAATCAAATTATCTCATTCCAAATTTCACAAAAAAGACTTCATTAACATAATAAATATATTGTTAAAAAATAATTATCCTTTTGACTTCATTTTCGTAACAATTAATCTCAAAACTCTATTCTATAAAACAGATAATAATAACAATGATAATTCTAGTTTATCTTTAAAAAGAACTTTTTTTATTATTTCTTATATTAATTCTGTATCTAATAGATTTATTCCAATATCCACAAGACTCAATCATCAGATTGCTTTTATGATTCCTCACACTTTTAAAAAATTTATCACAACATTAGATAACAGATCTCGTTGTGAAGTCATTTATAAAATCAATTCCTAGATAACATATACATGTTGAATAAGATATCTAAAAGATGTCTTTTAGACTTCTAAAAAGATATCTTTTAGATATGCAACATAAATGTTATTTGGATTGTTTGGACTATGAGGCATCAGATGTAAGCCAACGTAAAAGACAGACTAAAAACCAGAATTAAAGAAGAAGAATAAATTAGACATTAATAAAAAAAAGTGAATTCTCATCGGTTATTTCTAATCATCGACTTTTTGAAAGCCACCATTTTGATTGGGATCATGTACAAATCCTAATGAGCCGTCTTTTATTAAGCGAAACATCTCAGAAATGATCCACATAAAAAGACAACTTAAATAAGCAAAGCGATACAGAATTACTTCATGATTCCTACCTCTCTATCCTATATCCCATCTAAGATTGTTAATCCCCACTCCGAGTTTCCCCATCCATGATTGTTAGTTTCTGATATTTGTAATATCATTAGAGTTCAGTAACACAAGGATAACAGAAGCCGCATGTAATCCAATATAGTGACAATTTTTGAGAAAGTAATTAATAAATTCCTATTACTGCGGACTATTATTAATAATAGTCCGCACAGCAAAACGATATATAATAAATGATCAGTAATGAGCATATTCAGATCTTAGATTAAAATATATTTAAAATAAGGACTATATAATAAAAATGTTTCAATTCTACAGAGTTTTCATCAGTTTATATAATTATAATGCAATTTACGTCTTATATACTAATGCATACTCTAATCATTCCATGTCATCCTCCAAATAGCAGTCTATAACCATTGACTTAGATTTGGATTTCCATATCGCATCATATTTTTTAGTGAAATGTAGTCCGATGTGTAAATTTTTTTTCTTTTAAAAACAAATTCTCGTTTGTCAGCAAAGATCAACATTTTTTACAAATTGATATTAATTGAATTAATAATCATATATATATAAGATCTAAATCAATGTATTTAAAAAGAAATCATTTAAAATTAAACTCATAGAATTTTTTTTTGTATTTAGTAACAACTTACAATTATGATAAATAAATAACTTCAGAAATTAAAATTGAAGATATATTGAGATGACATTTTATATTCTATAATATTACTCTGTCCCAAGGATGACTGAGAATGTCAGCTCGACAACAAAACGATGCGGAATAATATTTATGTGTTGAATTTTAACTATAGTTATTTAACATACATTATCTTGAAGCGCATACAGTGATGAGTATTGCAATTAGCTATTTTATAATATGAAAGTTCTTTTAAAATTTCAAAATAAGATCCATCCAGCATTTCTGTATCTTTTTTAATTAATATCATTTTCTTGTTCATTTATATGTATCAGCCCGAATTCAGAACGTGCTTACAACGATGTTAGCGCGCTAACATGTTATAATTTACATTACGCATACTATAAAATTTTAGAGATAAAAGCACGCTATCAAGAAAAGCACATTCCAAATACGGGCTATCATCTCTGCAATCAGTCTTTTGTTGTAATTTTGTTCAAAATCCAAAATTTTTACGTTTTTCCAATCAAAAAAGTATAGTTAAAATTAAAATGTCCAGAGATAATCGAAGATGGATCAAAAAATTTCATGTTATTTTTCATTCTTTTATTCTCGTTCTAAGTTGTCTCTTTGTTTGGACCATGAAGCATTGCATTCCTTATAATTGATTTTGTAAATTAGATGACTATTACATATTTTTTCAGTTTTGTCTTTTTGAACTTTTATGGATTTACTAAGTTTATTAATAGTCCGAAAACCAAGTAGTTGTTTTTTTTATTAAAAGTCGACGTTGCTAACTCCGATATTCCTCTTATGTAAGAGACTGCAATATTTTTTTTTATTGCATTGATCTTATTTCCCTCTTCTGATGAATTTACAAATCTAGATTTACAACAAAGACTGATTGCAGAGATGATAGCCCGTATTTAGAAATAAAAGCGCGCTTTTCTTGATAAAAGTGCGCTTTTATTTCTAAAATTTTATAATATGCGTAATGTAAATCTATTTACGAATAAGTCTTTTGTTAACAACATTAAAAATGAATTCTATTTTATTTATTATTGTTAACAATAATTCATTAAAAGTGTCATCTTTTCATAAATCATTTCAGTCATTAAAATGCTTTTATCGGGTTGTACAAAAAGTCATTGCGTTTTTTTCATTTGATTTTCAGGTATGTTTATTTAATATACGTAATGAACATTAATCAATGATATATTGGCCGTTTTGTTTGATGACCTTCTGCCATCTCTCGGGCAACTTCATAATATCACATTCATAAAACTTTCCATCCTTCTCTGCGAGAAACTTGTCTAGGTGCTGTTTGAGGTCTTCAGAAGCAAACGTTTTATCATTCAAGGAGTTTTGCAAGGAGCGAAAGAGATGGAAGTCTGGACTATACGGTGGATGTGGTAATACATCCCAACCATGTTGCAACAATTTTTGCCGAGTGACCAAACTTGTGTGTGGTCTCGCATTGTCGTGGTGAAACACTACACCCTTACGATTGATTAGCTCGGGACGAGCTTTCTATGCGATGGCATCACTTAATTTCTGCAGCTGCTCACAGTAGACATCGGAATTAATTTTGTTCTTTGGAAGTAGCTCATAGAAGACTGGTCCCTTCCAATCCCACCACATTGACAGTATCACCTTCTTTTGATGGATCTCTGCCTTTGCTTGCCTTTCTGATCTTCCTTCACTTCGCCTATTTCAACTTCTTTTTCGGCTGACATTGTTGTAAACAATCCATTTTTCGTCGCCCGTGATCATACGCTTCAAAAATGGATCATTTTCTTCGCGTTTAATGAGTTGATCGCAGACGCTCATGCGATTCGTCAGATGAATTTCTTTCAACTCATGCAGTATCCAAACATACCCAAACATCGAGTTTCTTTACGAAGCCTAGCAATTTCAAATGGCCATGAATACTTCCAACGGACACTTTTAAAGCGGTAGCAAGCTCCCGAACCGTTGAATGTTTATTTGCTTGCACCAATGCTTTCATTTCATCGTCGTCAATCTTGGAAGGCCTACCGGAGCGATGAGCGTCTTTGACTGAAAAATCACCATCACGGAATCGGGCGAACCAGTTCTGGCACTGACGTTTTTTGACGATTTCTGCCGTAAACTCGACGCAACTTTTCCCTTGCTTTAGTTGCTTTCTTCTTTTTTTTTGAAGTAATAAAACAGAATATGGCGAATATACTCTTCAAAATTCTCCATGTTCGAACCACAATTGCAAGCACAAAACTCGACCGAATCGCGTCAAACTTTTTTTTGATTTTTAGGTAGGAGTGTCAACAACAAAACGTGCGTAAATATTTGACATTCATATCACGCTCGCATACAAATAAACGTGGACATCTATTGGAAAAAACGCAATGACTTTTTGAACAACCCTATACAACGAAACTTATCAAATTAATAACGGTTTTTCAAAAACAAATAGAATTATCCTTGTCCTTCCAAAAATGTTTGGAGACTCTCTCAGGCTTATATATTTTTATAATTTGGACATTTCATTCAGCACATATTTTACCTTGCAAAACGAAAATCATCAATGCTGACATAAGCAATTAACTACGAGCTACAACATCTTTATGGAAGTAAGACACTTAAATTTGTGTGCGCATAAAATCATTGTAATATAATAAGTATTTGTAATGTGGATTTGCGACTAATATTATTAATTTTTGTCCTTTAAAATTTATACACTGAAGATGACCCAACGGGACCAAAACGTTTGTTTGAAGAGTCGAAACGTTTGTTTATATTAAATAATTTTTAGTTTATTAAATAATATTATAAGCAAAAACAATCCTAGATTAGCATTTACTTTAAAGGAAGCAGGTAATGTGTTGAACTTCTTGGATCACATTAATAAAACACAATATTATTCACAACTTATATCGCAAACCAACATTCTTTGGTCGTTTCCTAAATTATTCATCACAGCATTAAGCCAAAAATTGAAAGTTATGATGAATTTAATTGACGGAGTATTCATTTTATCACATCTGACTTTTCATTATAAAAATTTTAACATCATTTGGATCTTCCTAAATAATGGTTACTCACTCAAATTAATTTTCTCTATTGTACATAACAGATTACACAAGAAATTGCACAAATTAATAATTTGGATGCTAGACAACGTAAAGACACAGAAAAAAACATTATTAGTCTCTTATATTAAAAATATATCAGAAAAAATCAAACATTTTTTTAATAAAGTTCAAACCATACATTTGGCTTGTAAAGGTTTAAACAAATTATGCAGATTTATAAGAGTGCTTAAAGACAAACTTCCATTGATATCACAATCAACATTGTATATAGAATCGATTGCAAAGATTGCGATTCTTCATATGTCGACCAAACCGGAATACTAAAGTCGAGAATAAGCGAACACAGAAATCACATAAATTGGAACACACTCAACATTACTCAACACTCCGTGATTACTGAACATAGGCTGGATTCAGGATATGAGTTTGATTGGGAAAATAATTCTCGATAAAAAACAAAATTTACAAAAAAGACTGATATCGGAAATGATATTTATAAAAAAAATGATATCAATTTATAAACAGAACAACACGGAATTGTTGAACTCGCTGTACTCAACTATATTTTTGCTTCCATCTCTTCTTTATTCTATTTAGTTTATGTTTGTTTCTAACCGATTACATTGTAAGGTCTCTCATTCTCAGAAGATCTCTGTCATACTGTCAACATAATCAACTACATCATGTAAGTCCTATGAAGGTTTATATTTATCATTCAGTTTTTACATAATCTGTCTAATTTTGCGCAGTACATCAGCAATTTAATGGTGTACCTCGATCAATATTTCATCGCACAATACAATTGTTCAAAACTGTAATATTGAGAAAGATTGCAAAATGAGTTAATATATACATTTGACATATATAGGTATATTGTATTGTATAGGTATATTGTATAGGTATTGTATAGGTATTGTATTAAATAAATCATATTGAATTGTTAATGTCATATATTAATATCGTGCAATAAGATCCTGAGTCAACTCCCAAAAGCTTTCTTATTACAATTATGATTCATTTCGTGTGAGTCTATTTATTATTAAATTATTTTTGATAAATATATAGTTATATATGTTGTATATATGTTGTAGATCATGATCTTGAGTGATCTTAAGAAAGTTCTCACCATCAGATGTCATTCGTTAAAACTTATATAAACAAAAGAAGTTATAAACAAAAGAAGTTTAAGAAATAACGTATATAATATTTCTTTTTCACCATATAAAATAGAAATTTTTTGCTTTAAAGTATATTTTACAACTTTCCACGCGAAGCGCCTCCAACTTCACCTCCCTCTCAGCTTGGGGGCGACTTTCAGCTAACGATCTATCTCGCGAAATCATGCAAAGAGGATCCCCAAGCAGGAAGGGAGGTGAAGTAGAAGTCGCTTCAAGTGAAAGCAGGGGAAGAGGTGGGATGGAAGTCATTTCAGATGAAAATCAAGTGTCTTCAAGCAGGGAGCAGAGGTGGGATAAGAATCAACAAAATTTTAATTTTAGAACAAAAATTTCATTTTAGCAGAAATATAATGTTATTTCTTAAACTCCTTTTATAACTTGACATATATCAAGGTCAAGATCATTGAAGGGAAGGCCTCTATTAAACTACATATATATATTTACCTTATTTTTCAATATTATATTTTTTAAATATTATTACATATGGAATCTCAAATGGAAAAAAATATGAATGATTTTTAATTTATATCTATTATAATTTTGTTTAGTTTGTATAATAGTTATTGCATTGATGATCATACTATTTTCTAGTTAATATGAAATAATTTTGAAAATAACATTAAAAATAATTCAATAAAGTAAAAAAAAAATTCTTTATTTTTCTCAATAGATATTACATACATATAAACATTTTATATATATATATATATATATATATATATCAGGTGTACAACTTTGCTTTCGCCGTTTTTCCGAAATTCGAGGCTTTATTGTAAAAAACTGGTTATACATTTATGATTCAAAGTATTGTCCATCGCTGGCCACTACTTTCTCCCATCTTTCGGGTAGCGTACGAATCCCGCGT
>Ga0157364_1005591_pt1 | contig 12821 bp, 10 predicted proteins | sample AttsexASBM2_FD_111476 | JGI IMG/M metagenome (GOLD analysis project Ga0157364, IMG submission 111476) | Fungus gardens microbial communities from leaf cutter ant in Ribeirão Preto, State of São Paulo, Brazil - Atta sexdens ASBM2 | ecosystem: Host-associated > Fungi > Mycelium > Unclassified ... | reverse complement strand
TAAACTTATGATATAATTTTTACAATTTTTTAAGATAATCCTATTGAATCTCAACTAATGAAGCTATTATAAGAAGCTTTTAAAGAAGCTGTAATCAGTATTTTAAATTCCAATACACGTATTTAAAGAATCTTTTATCACATATCAATTAATCGTATTGTACAGGCTGAACAAGATCGTACCGTTTTAACGAAGAAAGTGCAAGAGATCGAAGCGAGTTTGACCAAAAAGGAGGAACTACGTCTTTCTGCTACGTTAAAACTGGCACGTGCGACCGAACTTGCAGACGACGCACAGAGGTTTATAAATTCATTGTCATCAGATTTTCATGTTTTATTCAGCCAAAAATGACTGGTCGAATGACATTGATTGATTATATAGTGCTATGGAAGTTAATTGAAGTCGATTTGACTAATTTCTTAATTATTTCTACGGGGTATAAATGTTATGCATATACATAAAATAAATAGATAAATTATATAAAGCAGAATTCGACAAAGCAATAATACTGTATCTTTTTTTATATACAGAATGTGTAACGTTTTGGCAGACAGGAGTCGTTTGGACGAGGAACGTATGGAGAAGTTAATGTCGGAATTAAAGGATGCTAGATTAATCGCCGAAGACGCTGATGCGAAATCTGATGAAATAGCCAAGAAATTGCAGTTCGTGGAGGAAGAATTAGAAGCTGCTGAAGAAAGAGTGAAGACTAGTGAGGCGTATGTATAATAATTGTATTATGTATAATAATTGTATAATATATACATACATATATATATATATATATATATATATATATGTGTGTGTGTGTGTGTATGTGTACGTTTATTATATATATTATATATTATGCGTATATACTATGCATCATTATATATATATAAAATATATGTAAATCCTTTTATAGAAATATTCTTTGTAGAAAAATTGTGGAACGTGAGGATGAACTCTTCATCGTACAGAATATCGTGAAGTCCCTCGAAGTGTCCGAGGAAAAGGTGACGTAATATAATATGCTGTGATAATAATTAGTCGCAACGGCATTTCTCCATTATTTTTATTTTAGGCGAATCAACGGGTAGAAGACTTTAAGATACAGCTGAAATCCTTGAAAAAGAAATTGAAGGAAGCGGAAAAACGCGCAATCAATGCTGAAAGGACAGTGAAAACTTTACTAAAGGAAGTGGACATGAAAGAAGGTAAGAACGCTCTCGAAGCTTTTATTTTCAAGTAAATTCAATCAATATTTTTGGTAAATTAAAATAATAATGTTTCTATTCTTTTTTTTCTATATCATTGAGAAATTGCTTGTTTTAGACGAACTCAGAGAAGAGAAGGAAAAATACAAGGCGGTTTGCGACGATATGGACTTGACGTTCGCCGAGATGACAGGATACTAAAGTCCTGCGAACGGATTTGATTTAACTCTCATTACTTTTAAATCTTCTTCTACTTCCCTCCGCTTATTCGCTATTTATTGCTATTCATTTTTTAGTTCAGCTCGTTATGCTAAATGCCGTTTATATCGCAATGCCGATTTGTTTTGCCTTATGAAGTGCCGTGAACAATATTAGAAATAACTCGTGCAATAATTTACTGATAGATAAGGCAATGCAATGCGGCTTGTTACTATAATTGCTTCGCTTTGTGCAATACCTTGCCAAGATCGGCAACTAGTTCACGGTCGCTCGTTATTCGCTATGTTGATCGAAGATTCAAGATTTCGTCTATTTCTTTTCTTTTTCAGAGATATTGGAGGGATTTAGTGTCATACGCGCAAACGAGACTACGATATCGTGCATCCTTTCTACATTTAATGTAAAATCTGTATTTTCAATAAACAGTATCACATATTCTCTAATGAGTTTTCATTATTTTATGCATCGTGCTGTCAATAGATTATAGAATAAAGTTTTCAAAAATGATTAAATAAATAAATGATAAAAGTGAGTAGTAACATATTGCTTTTCAGTATAATATTGTTAATAATATTAAGAAAATTAATTATTAATTATTATTAATTAAATTTATTATTATTATTATTATTAAAAATTTAGTATAACAAAAGAGGGCTACGAGCCAAGAATTATATTATTTCATTATTAATTGTATTTTCAAAATTAATTGTAAACTAATTAATTCTATAATGCATTATCTCTATGAGTTATTATATCTTGATAAAATTGCTTCATTATTTTAATCGAAACAATCCTTATCCGTTTACAAGGGAATTTTTGATACTCAAAATTCTTACAAGAATTCAATTCTATGGACAACTACAGTGAGACTTTAAATATATTTAATAAGCGATCATAATGTATATAAGTAATGTCTGAATAATTTTATTTCTGTAGACTGAGCGAACCTTTATGTATTGAAACATGAGAATGACCCAATCGAGGTTGAAACGTCTGTATATTTTATATTTTCTTATATATTTTTATATTTTTGTTTGTTATTTAAATTGAATAATTTGTAAAATTTATGTTCAATTTATCTTTTGTTATAATTACTAATGAAATAATTACTAACGAAATATAATTCTTGGCTCGTAGCCCTCTTTTGTTATACTTATATTATTTATTATTATTAATATTTCTTTAATATTAAATACTATTTATGACATGATGAGATTGACGAAAGATATAACTGCAAAATTAAAATTATGTGAATATTAACATTTACGCATTAAAAATATTGTAAAAAATGTTACAATACAATTTAAAATCCAAAAATATGTCTTATTTTAAATTATAAAATATATATGTATGTGTTTTTGAAATCCATTTTTAATAGTAATTGTTAAACAAATATAAAAATGTGCAAAGTAAATATTTGTCCAATGTATCTGCGATCAGCAACGATCATGGGCACCACTGTTTTAAGAAGTCCAAGAATTCGTTTGAGCCTAACTAAAGCGACTGTTGTTTTTGCCCTTTTGCATTGCATTAAGCCTATAAAACATTGTCCCCATCGGTCATTGAATACAGTAACTCACGGGCATTGCATTTTGATACTTCGTTTCTTTAGTAATTAAAAATTCTGTTAACAGAGTGTAAAAATTATCATTTTTGTGCGCAACAAAAAAGATACTTCAAAGTGAAAGTGTTTCGCACGGAACCAGTTTTTTGAAAAAACTTCTTGATTGCAATTAAAGAATATAAAACATAAAAATAATTATCATAAATTGAAAATATAAAAAATTATAAAAATCTTTGCCACACAATAAAGTCATTAAGTCATTAAGTATAATAAAAATCTAATTCTTGCGACCTAATACAGTTATTAAAATAATTCGCTTGAAAGCAATTTATCTATTAAAATTTCTATTAACGTCATTGATTAAAAAGAATATTTCTAATTAATTTCCAACGAAAACATGAATGCCATTAAAAAACGGCTGCAAACGCTAAAACTTGAGAAAGATCTCGCGATGGACAAAGCTGATCTATGCGATCAGCAGGCAAAGGAGGCAAATCGAAGGGAAGAAAAATTGAGAGATGAGGTTCGTGAATTGGCCAAAAAGTTAGTGCAAATGGAGCATGATTTGGAAGTGAGTAAGGCCCAACTTATAAAGTCAAACAGGAATCTCGAGATAAAGGAGAGAGTCTATATCGTGGTTAGTGAATTGGAAGAAATATATCACGGGCATCCAAATTCAATTTGTCTTTACGTCAATTGTAAAATTGCAGACGCAGTCAGAACTGGCGGTACTTAATAGAAAAATGCAGCAATGCATGCAGAATTTAGAAAAGTCAGAGGAGCGACGTTTGTCGGCTCAAGTAAAGCTCGCGCAAGTCATAGAAACTGCTGAAGACGCAAAGCGGTATATTTCTATATATAAAATTTACTCTGTAAATTTTTTGCTATGAAATGCTTTTTTTACTGATATATAAAAAATATTTTATATTAATAAATATTATAAAAATCGCTGTAGAGATTAAGTTTTTATGAATATTATTATCGATTTTTTTATAAGAAATATATGATAAGCTATCATAATAATAAAATTATTCTTTATACTCAGCATCTGCAAAGTCCTAGAGAATAGGAGTAAACAGGATGAAGAGAGGATGGATCAATTGATGGCGCAGCTGAAGGAAGCGAGACTTATTGCTGAAGACGCTGACACGAAATCAGATGAGATTTCGAGAAAATTGGCATTTGTTGAAGACGAGCTGGAAGTGGCGGAAGAAAGAGTTAAATCGAGCGAGGCGTACGCGACTCTCTAAATATAGCGATTACGTTCTTTTCTGTTGAATCCTTTCTTACTTCTCTATTTTCAATTTAAACGGGAATGTTTTACAACATATTCTACTTTCCAAGATGTTTTACATGAAAAATTTCTACATATTTTTTCTATTCTACATATTAAGTCGTGTGCATGGAGAAATTTCTTTTAATCAAATAAATAAAGAAGGCTACATTCGGTTAAAGAGAACTTTATTGAATAATATTTTTGAATAATATTTTGAATTTTATAATTTCTAGTTCAAGCAAATTGTGCACTGATATTATTTGTTGATCTCACTTCCTAAATTAAAGCTGGATTACGTAATCTCATAAGTTAAATTGACAAGCAATAAGTTAACAATGAAAGCTAATGAGCATCCTTAAAAATTACTGTAAAAAATTTATTGCAAAAAGTTTTTACTTAATATTGCTTTTTTATTTAAGTTACTTAAACTTAAAAGATTTTAATATTTAAATATTTGACGTTATATTTTATAGGAAAATTCTCGAGAGAGAGGATGAGTTATTCATCGTTGGCAATATATTCAAGTCCTTGGAAGTGTCTGAAGAGAAAGTAGACATTCTTTCATACTAATAATTTATATTTTTCATATTTAAAAAATTAAGACTGCATAAAGAGATTGTTTGTTGCAGGCTAACCAAAGGGTGGAAGAATTCAAAGCGCAGTTAAAAGAATTAAAAGTAAAATTGAAAGCTGCTGAAAAGCGTGCCATTATCGCTGAGAAAACTGTCAAGATATTCACGAAAGAAATGGACAAGAGGGAAGGTACTAATCGTATTATGCATTTTTTATAGATTTTAAATTTCCAAACTTGTTAAAATGATATCAATTATTAATAAATTGTTTACGTTTTAGATTATCTACTAAAAGAAAAGGAAAAATACAAATACATCTGCGATGATTTGGACTCCACGTTTTCGGAGCTTACGGGATATTAAAATAGTCAATAGACTACGAATCGTTCGATTATATCGATCGTTAATCAGGAAATTCGTATTGAAACATAAATATAAATTTTCACGTTTACCAATTATTTTATGAGGTTCGCCCAGAAAATCGATCCTATGTTCATTTTACACGATATTAATTTATTTAATCGATTCTATGATCGACACAATGCATCGAAATGTCGTACCACAGATTTAATACAGTTTATTTAAATTTAATCGACAATTCGTTTTAATCATATAATCTCCGATCGCAGAACGGAGAAAGAATTTTCGAGCTTCTTCACTTTATGGAGCTCTTACGATGACTCTTTTTGCGCAATCTCGCGCCACGATTGGACCATCCACGCCACATTCGCGCCGGTAAGCGCTTTCTCTCCCTACAATTGTTACAATAACAATTTGATTTGTTCGCTCGCTTCCGCCATCTATATAGATGCAACAATTAAAGTATATTCTCCGAACTGCACGGATTATCGCAAATGATGACGGGGGATGCACCGAGTTGTGTCACTGCATCATTCTTCGAGGACCGTGTAATTAGTCGCGATGCAATGTATAAAAATCCGATAAATCAATCCAAAACTTTATCGCGACGAGATTTTAAAATAACAAGTTTTAATTGAATAAATGACGAGATCATATTTTATTCCAAATTAGCTTCGTGAAAAATTGTATAGTAAAAAATTCGTTGATCAGATTTGTTCGAGATCGTTGATTAATCATTAAATACTTTTTATTAGTTAAGTACTTCTCACACAATTACGACAAAGAAGAGAATTAACTGGTCCCTCTGAAAGATTACACAAGATATATTGACAGAACTCGGCCGGTCCATGACGCAAGAAAAATGTACAAAAATCGTATCGATGAAAATGTCCCGGCAATCACACCAAACGGTGAATCGCACTTCATCCTCTTCGAAGATTGCTCTATCGAATTTAATCGAACACTACGAGTTTGATTGACGTGCTTCCCTTATATACATTAACGAACGCGTCGTACATGCTTGTATACGCGCGTCTTGATGCCCGTGTACTCAAACATATTGTATTCTACATATGTATTATCTACGGCCTCATCTTCGTAGTGTCGCGCACAGCTTTTCTTAACTTATTGACATTATCTCGTAATAAAACCCAAAATTCTAAACATTCCTTAATATTATGGCATAACTAGAATTTCTTAATTTCTTCTCTAACAGCACAGACCTCCAAAGAATGTCTTGAGGACGTTCGTATGTTTTTTGAACATTCTAAGGATATCCTCAAGATATATTTCGGATAAAGTGTGCTATTAGGATTCTTACTTCTTTTTTTCCACAAGATTAAAATTATTATCGATAATGTAAATTCGGAGCAGCTTCCTTCGCGCTGAAATAAACTAGAAAGTAGAAGTACGTACGCCATCACAGATATCCGAATATACAATATTGTATAATATACTTAACTATTAAAAGTGACGTTTGTCGGCGAGAGAAAATGGGTCAGGTTTTTTTTTACATCAAAAACATTACCACGTCTTGGTAAAAGTTACAAAAACATGTTTCTTTTTTTTCATTCCGGAGTACATAAAGTGATCTCAATTAGATCCTTTAAAGTCGCGGTAAGTAGTCTGCGGAATGGCAGTGTCGTGGAAATATTGGAAGCTCGCGACGCGATAGGATGCACGCGTAATTAATTAATTCTAATGGCAATTTTTCATAGTACTTTCGAGTTCAGTCTGAAAAGGAAAGTCGTTCCGTTGGTACGACTTATTGCATAATAGTAAGATTGGTCGCGTCGGATCACAAAGTCTCGAAGGTGCACGACATTAGAAGAGAGAAGAAGGAGAGAGCCGCGGCTCTCCTTCAAATGTCTTGGCCGAAATTTATACAGAGCAGAAAAATGAGATTGTGCTACGATTAGATTCGTAGCTTCGTACTCGATTCTTCCGATTATAACGCGCTCCGCGTACAGGAAAACGTTCTACATAGAAGTCTTAGGTTTAATAACGGACTTAAAGTAATCAACGGTACTATTTTATATATATATATATATATATATATATATATATATATATATATATATATATATTCGTACGTATATAAACTTTACAATGCAACAGAGCCGAACCGTCAACGATCCGCTTTTTGGAGACTTGGAAGTCCGGTCTCTTCTCCTTTCCTATTCGTTCTCATCCCAATTTTTAATAACATGCGCGCACCGAATACAAGATGAGCATGATTTCTAGAATAGCGACAGTTTCGAACTGCTTTGTTTATTTATGAGAAACAAAAAGAAAAACTTATTAAATGTTAATAATATAAACAAAATTTAGACATTAGAAAAATTATAAAAATAAATGGAATTGTAATAACATCAAAAACGGAGTAAATTAGTATCTATATAATAAGAAATAAAATGATAAACAAATAATCAATAACGTATCAACAAATATGTTTCCATAAATATAAATAAATCTTAAACTCTCTCACAATCAATTGCAAGTGAAATATTTACCTTAATATAATATATATATATATATATATATATAAAATTTTGTAATAATTAATTGTTATAATTTTTCGATAATCCGTTTTGTAATAATAGAAATTATTAAAAAGATTAAATAAGATGAAGAAAAACTGACATAAATAAAAAAAATTTCTCGAGATGGAAGATGCAGCCTGTCACCTGTCTTGTTTATGATACGCGAAGTACTTTTCCATGCTCTGTTCGTACATACGATTAAGTCTTTGGTCTCGAATGGATCGCCCGCCGGCGAAACGACTCGCAGCGGTCTGAGCAAATTGTCGTTTTGGCACGCATTCGTACACGCGATTCGACGATCATCCACGCATTCGGACTTGGACTCACTCACGCACTTCACGCATTCCACGCATGTGTATTATCTCGCGTCGCGTCATAGACAAGGAAGAGGAGAAGCACGTACTTATAGATACTTTCGACTAGTTCTCTCGGCTCGATCAACGAAGATACACGTTTATAGAAGAAATAGATCTTATAGTATCGCGTTCTGTCATTATATAGCTGTAAGTATATCATTGATTAAATATTGCAAAAGCTAATATCTGCAATGCAAAAACTTATTTTTATATTGTAAAATAATAATGTAATTTAAGTATTTCAGGGATTTAAGATTTTTCATTTCTGGCAAGAAATCATCTTCTACCTGATTTTATGTGCACACACGTGTGTTGCTCTATAATCGTTCATCTTCGTTGTCTCGATTCTTCCCGATCTTATTTATGTACGTCTCTCCCTCGATCATCATTAACGAGCAGAACATAATTTATCTATCGTCGACAGAAGACGTGGCAGTCGATTGGCCTTACGAATGGCCACGAGGAAATTCTTGACGAGACACGAAGGGAAGAGATCAATTTACCTAATCTTTGGCCCATAGGGTTAAGAGAAAAAGGGAAGCTACCGTAGGGATTGTGACATTTGGGGACAGATTAGACGGCGATGGAGTAATCCGAGGAGGGATTATTCTGAGTGCTTGGCCGCGACCACAAAGAGCTTCGCAGTCCCAGTTTCAGCTTCTTCAGAGAATCGATGTCGCACTCGGCCTCGCTGAGCTCCGGTCGGTCTCCGTTCCCCGGCGTGGGTACAACCGTCCCCTGATTGCTGCTGACGAACGCGGTCTCCGCGACCGAGATCGGCGGTAGTAGTGTGCGTAGAGAGCTCCTGCTGGGAACATGCCATCTTACGAGATAGCCAAAAGAAACAAGCTTACTAATGGAATGGATGTTGTGGAATGAACGTTTTGCAGTGAGGATTAATCAAGTGATTAAATGAGATATGCGCCTAATTGACTTATGTGTAATAATTTTTAATATAATTTTTAATAATTTTATTAACTGCAGCTATATTTTTAAAATTTGATTTAAACAATGCGAATGTGCATTGGCAAAGGTTTGATTCAGAATCACTCAAATTGTATTTTTGTATATTTTAACCAGGGTTGTACGCGTTATCTTAAATAAGAAACGCCTTACTTTATTTTTTTGAAAAGAATAACTCGTTACCATTACTCGTTATCAATTTTAAAAAGTAACGCGTTACCGTTACCGGTTCTTATGATTCGTTATTTTTTCATTACTTCTTGTTATAAGTTAGATTTTAAAATTACATTAGCTGATAATTTAATACTAAATATGAAATAAATATTCAAACTTCAAACTCTCTACTAATTAGTTTGTATATAGAACAAGCTTTTCTCTATATTAAACTTATCTATAGTTTTACTAATTCTTTATTTTAGATAATATTGTTCTTTTAACGTACTCATTTTTATAAGAATTTAGATTAAACAGATAATAGATAATAGATTTTATATTGTTTTTAAACGTTAATGTTCCCTGGTGGATATAAATCGATGAAATCTTTATCAATAGACCCATTTCATATAATTCATAATGAAATGAGTCAATTGCTAGAGATTTCAGCGATTTTCAGTGAATTTCAACGACTTATTTCCACTAGAGTTACTATTATGTGTATTTTAATATTTATTGTCCGTACCAAAAATTTAGTATATATATATATATATATATATATATATATATATATATATATATAATGTGGATTATATATTTTCAACATTGACAGTATCTACTAGAACACAGTATAAGATAAGTACAAAATACTTTTTAAGAAATTAAGAATAATTATAAAATAAAAAAATAATAGGGAATTGAACGGTAAAAATAACGGCTAAGTTCGTTACTATAAAAATGTAACGTTACCATTATCGTTACAGATAGAAAAAAGTAACGATCGTTACTGAAAAAAATAACGAAAATGGCGTTACAAGTAGATAAATGGCATTACTTCCCAACTCTGATTTTTACATTGATCTGAGAGACTAGAAATTGGAAAATTATGACAAAGTGGAATTGATTAATAATTCATACATTTTGCTATTTTATTCGTTACCTTGATCGCCCCCTCCGTGGCAGTGACTTCTGTTCGGACATTGGAGAAATGTCCGAAGACGTACTCGACGTGCCGTGATAGATAAAGTCCGAGACCGCGCGAACTGAAATGACAGTGCATTAGAATATCGATTAGTTGAGATTTTTAATAAACCTCAGATTAGAACGTACTATGTTTTAATTTTCCAGCGTCCAGCTGATTCGACGATTCCGTGCGCGAGCTTATCAGTTGGTCCGGGTCAGACTCGCTCTCGTCGCTCTCGACATCGCCTGGGGTTTGCTGCTTTCTCTGCTGTCGCCTTCTCGACGAGACGCTCTTCATGCTCTGCACAGATTGAATCTTTGTGTGCAAAATACAATTTATAAAAGAATTCTAACTTCTATTAGTTCTATTAGTTTAATCTAATTTTCAATCGAGTTGCATTGTTAATTAAAAGTTATATTATTTACAATTTATACAAATTAAAGTATGCGATTTAATATAATATATATGTAAATATAATATAATATATAATTTAATATAATAGTTTAATATATTTAATAATTAATAATTTAATATTATATATATATGTGTATATGTAAATGTATACATATAATATTCCATATTCCACAAACGCATGTATAATGACATTTGTACAATGAATTTCAAAACTGAACCAAGTAATAAATAAAATTCTAGTGAAAGGAAGAGGCGTATACCGTCGCCGCCGGTGGAGGGCTCGCACACCCTTCGGTCATGGCGTGCTCGTGATACATGAAGCTGTGTAGAAGAGTGTTGTTCGGGTGGAGACCGGCCGCTGTGGCTTCCGCCGCGCCTCCCAGTCCGCCCAATGCGCCCAATCCTGCCAGGCTTCCCCCGCCACCCTCCGAAAGCTGGAACGTAGCGTACGGCGAAATGTCCTCCGCTGTCTCTGTAACCCATCAGAGGCATTGCCTACCTTTCAAATCGCGTCGGGCTAACTGTCTCAGTCGTTCATCCGTTTCGATCTCATATTCACGAATGAAAACGCACAAAATTGTTTTATCTTTCAATTTGATATTATTTCTTACTACACTAAGACACTAATTTGTGATTATTTTTCATTTTTAAGACTGATTGAAGAATATTAAAGAGATTTTTTTCAATTTAAATTAATTAATTCTATGCTTTAAAAACGAGTAATATGATAGACACTTTTAAAAAATTACAAAAGAAATTTTTTTAACGAAATTAAAAAAAAATTTTTAAGTTTTAAGATAAAAAAATTTTAAATAAAATTTTATTAAAATTTATTTCTTTAAGCAGTCTTGTTTTACTGTTGAGCGGCGCTAAAGCCGACTCGTACCTGCGCAACAGTAATTATAGTACCAAACCTGGTAGTTGTCCATATCGTAACAAAGGTTCACCTGGAATCTTGTCGGGCCCTGTACCCGTATTTGCCGCTTGTTGTAATGCCACCTTATGAATTGTGGCATAATAACGTTCTCGCTGTGTCTCCGCATTCTGTTGATTTTCTTGCGACTCTTTCATCGGCCGTTGCATTTGACCTCCCAAGTATCCTGATAAACACGTTAGTCCTTCTTTACTATACAAATTAAATATTTATTTAAATATCAAAAGATATATAAAAATAATTGAAGTGAAAGGAAGTTCTACTAAAATAACTATTTAAATGTAAAACTTATAATATTTATTTAACAAATTTATAATACAATGTTTAAATATAAAATAAAGATAATTTTATGAGAAAAATCTGAGAGGCAATATGTAATTGCATGAATTTCATTAAATTGAACTCACTATTTTTCCAGCGAAAGGCAACGATCACTGCTGCGGCGACCAAGGCAATAGTAGCCACTAGCAATGGCAGTATCACTTTAATATCTGCGTAAAACGGCATGACCGAAGTCATCCCGCGTTTCGACAATCCTGGCGGCGGTGTTTCTGCAAAGTTACAGGAACACAGTGCTTTTGGATATAAACTTTTCAATTTAGTTTCATCGGATGATGCGGACGCATCTTCAATCACCATTATCTTCCGATGAAAGTTGCGCTATATTAGTCTTTAAACGCCTCTCTAAGGGAATAACACACTGGTGTATGGCAACCTAATTTGGTTGCTTATAATTTTTATAAAAGAACATATTGTACAAAGTTTTTTTCAATTAAAACGTCTAACATTAAAGAGTATAACGGTACTTAATAAATGTGTATGTATCTTTATTAATAAAAAAAAATTATAATTAATGTAAAATTAATGGAAAATAGTTCAGGAAAATTATTTTTTGGAGGAAAATTGCCATAAAGAATTTATTTGCGGAAAGTTATTTGAAATAACGTATTATACAACATACTGGAATAATTCTGACCGCCAGCGGACTTGGAAAACTTTCTAGCTTCAAAAAATTGATAAAAAATGCGACTTTTCAGAAATATTTCGGAAAATATTTATTTTATCAAAATAAAGGTCACTATCAGAAAGAAAGTTAAAATTACAAGCAATTAATTTTTTTTAGGGCCATATGATCAATACTTTTCGTGATAGAATTTCTTAAAAAATGTTGTATTTTTTGGTCATTTCGAAACGATTTTTCACATTTTTTCGTAAATATTTCAGATCTGACTGCTTTTTACATACAAAATACAAGCTTCTTATAAAATTGAAAGTTACTACAATTTCCTACAAAATGTTTTTTATTC
>Ga0157364_1005590_pt1 | contig 12821 bp, 9 predicted proteins | sample AttsexASBM2_FD_111476 | JGI IMG/M metagenome (GOLD analysis project Ga0157364, IMG submission 111476) | Fungus gardens microbial communities from leaf cutter ant in Ribeirão Preto, State of São Paulo, Brazil - Atta sexdens ASBM2 | ecosystem: Host-associated > Fungi > Mycelium > Unclassified ... | reverse complement strand
CGTCGCGATTTCTCGCCGTCGTCCGAGGGCGAGAATGATGATGACGACGACAGAATGCTGTATACGAGAATACAGAATTAATGGCGGGGGCGAAAGAGGAAATCAAGGCACACTTGGACCGTGTGACGGACCTTGCGATGTTCTTTTTTTTTTCCAAGCACAGTGGCCGAGACATCGACGGTAACGACGCGTTACTTACCGCGAGGATGCTCTCCCGAGAACGGACCTCTCGCATCTTGCGGTCGGTCGAGCTCCTAAAGCTAGAGCGCCGCGGCGACGTGCCTCTCGCGTCGCGACGGAGACGCGCTCGCGGTAGCTATCATGGCTGGGCAGTATCCGAACGAGAAGGCTCGGAAGAATCGCCACGGCACGGCAGGCACGATACAGTATAGCCACAGCACGACACAGTGCGATGCGACGCGATCCACGGCACACACTTTCCCTCTAGCGTGTGCTCGCACCTCGCACAACGTGTGCGTACGCACAACGATGAACCCAGCACAACGTGAACGTGAAACGTTGTTAAACGTTGCGTTCGCAATGTTCGGTGCTCACTCTCGTTACCCGTACGGTGCGATCTCGCAACTCAACGACTACGAACGACGGCGACGGAGCCGTCGCGTCGGTCCGCGTCTCCGGACTCCGGCGACGCCGCTAGTCTCAATACCGTTTCCGCTTCCTCGGGTAAAAGATGAAGAAAATAGAGGGAAACAAGAAGAAAGAGAGGACAAAGAGAGAGAGAAAGAGAGAGAAAGAGAAAGAAAGGGAGGGAGAAAGAGAAAGAGAGAGAGAGGTGGGATATCAATCGCGGCCGCGAGGCGAATTCATGTTTTGGAATGTCGACGGCCGTCGCGACGTCGTGCCTAATGTCGGATCCTCGCGGAACTGCCCACAAGCCAGGCGTCGCGATCTCTTTTGTGCCTTAGCGATTTCTTTTTTTTTTTTTTTTCTTTTATTTTCGCGTCGCGACGCCGAATCTCGCAAAACCGTTCCGTATGAAACGATCGCGGATTCGGGGATTCCGTAAGACGGAATCAATTCTCGAAATTGCTCCAAATCGCCCAACAGTCTAGGGATTTGGACGACACGTTCATCTGGGGATGTTTTACTCGTTCGTTGTCTGGATACAACGCCCTGCATCTCCATGACAACCCGCCATCGCGTATCCTGACATTCTTGGCAGGCATTCGCATTTTCTCTCTCTCTCTCTCGCACTTTTTCATAACCTATAAGCGATTAGCGTGGACTAGTGTGATTATATTATTTCATAATATTATTATTCAAATTAAAATTGTACAATCAATCTGAATATTTCGCATATTTGGTCGTATTGACCTCAAAAAAGTTTTACTTCAGAGAGACATAAAAATACAAAGAAAAAATAGATTAGCGTAAACTCAAGCGGATAATTTTCCATTTATCCATCGTCTTGAAAAATTCGATGAAATCTTCTTTCCTCATAATGCTTATTTTTATCAATATAGATCAACTTTAATCTCCGTTTAATATTTTATCTTTTTTTTTAAATTTTTTTTTTAGTTAAGAATAAAAAAATAAGTTAAATCGAGATTAAGAATTAAAATTACTACAAAAAGTCGAGTTTAAGAATTATAACTTTTACTTACTACTTAGTCTTTAGCTACATACTACTTTTATCTTAAATTGTATTACAAATGCGTGGTCTGTTTTTTTCAACTAAAATTCTTGCACTATCTTTTCTCTTTTTCTTTTTAACATGGAAAAAAAGAGATAGATTGAACGGTGCAAGAAGTTCAATTGAAAAGAACAGACTTCTATTGCAGCTGTAACATTTTAGACTGCTTTCCGTTTAAGGGATACAATTGACACAAACATCATTGCCATGTATTTCCTTCTTGATATTCAGTGAATAATACAAATAAAGATAAAACTTCTAGCTTATGTCGGCTGTCATCTAAAAGGAAAGCAATCGTTCTATGTACTGGCTGTGTTTTAAAATATTCATTGCTATTGCATGCTACAAACCTGTAGCGCACGTAACAAACTATAGATTTTCAGTTTCTAATAGTTTTAATATGTCTAGACACAAGAATTCTCTCTGCTTTGTTTTTCTCTCTCTTGTTCAAGAAGCATAAAAATAAAAGTCGCAAGATGCGACGGAAATTCTTTTTTTCAGGGATTTCTGACAGGCCCAGCGATTTCTCGAGCCGGACCTGTTCGTTAAATGACAACGTAAACGACAAGCCGACGATATCAGCTTCTTTCTATAGAGATTCATATACATATATTTATAACGCCTCGCGAGACGCTCAATCGTCAGTATCACCCGTTGCGTGCGGCTGGCTGGCGATCGTGGTGGTTGTGGTTGTATCTGTTTTATCGCCTGGGACAAAAGCACATGGCCACAACGAAAGAATTTTTCGCCCGGACGATGACCACAATAACGACAGACAGCGGGCTGATCGACACGGAAGTTTCCCACGTGCCGATGGAAAACCGCGGAAGCATCAAGGAGGGCGCGATTGATTTTATGGCCGGTTCACTCGGTATTTGTCTCGCCGCATGGTTTTCTATAGAAATAGGAATCTATATCTTTCCGTTTACTCACGAATCCACTTATGCTAAAATCGTTCTTTCCATATATTAAACCAAAAATCGATTGTTCTATTATTTATGTTAATGAATTGATACAGGCTGACAAGTCGATTGTCGATCAAAATAATCGAAATTTACTCGAATCTGTACGGAAGTTGCATCATATTTTATTCAGATGATTTTTCCTCTCGCAGCGAAACATTTCTAATTCCTGTTTTTACCAATGTAGTTTAATTTTAATTTCTGTTTAATTGTAAGTCTTCATTTTTTTAAATTTTTTATGTCATGTATGAAGTAATTATTTTATATAAAAATATATAATAAATTGAATCGTAATCTATAAAATCAACTTTTAACGTTCGTTAGAAACTACGATACTGATTATATTTTGTGTTGCCATTTCGTTAAGCTAAATTGTTTAACTTCAACTTTTTCTAGTTCTAAGAATTAGAAAAAGATAAAGGATAAAACCTGCGGCACACGATGCGTCCATGATTTTTCTGCTGAATTTTTCTGCTTGTGTTTAGTAAATTACTAGAATTGCATTACACAGGGGTTTGAATTTCCATCTGGATGCTCTCCGGATCACCCGAATGTTACGTCCTTTTGTCCTTGTTTACCGAACATTAAACAAGGATGCCCAGGTGAAAATCAGAAGCCTCAAAACGCAGAATTTCTAGTAATTTATCAAAACGCAAGCAATCCAGCAGAGAAACACGCATCGTGTGCCACAGGCTTAAGTTGAACTGACAATGAGATTAAAACTTATAATCTACATTAATTGGTAGAAACGATTCTGTCAATGTAAGATTAACTTTAATATCGATTTAACTCTTACTCTTTTTTTTCTAATTTTAAGAATTCTAAGAATTAGAAAAAGATAAATAATAAATGAATCGAAATTAATGTTAATTTTATACATTGACTAGGCCTAAGTTTGAGAAGAATAAAATTACGAAGATCTTCAAAAAAAAAGAAATTGCTTAAAAAATTATGTAAAGATAGAAAATTGTAAAATACAAGAATAGAAAAATTAAAAGGCTTAAAAAGTGAAAACTTCTGGAAACTTCGTTTCTTAGCAAAAAGCCTTGGTCTATTTAATTTTAAAATTTTCGATATTTATAAACAAATAGATGTATAAAATATGAGTTATTATCGATGTATTTAAAATTAATTAATTTGATTGCATTCCCAGATAACAAAGTGATATCATTTCTCATTTTGTCAAAATGACATCTTTCAATTAAAAACAAGTCATCTCAGCATTAAAAGAATGTCAAATTGATTTCAAAATAATCATTAAAAAATCATTTTTTAATCATTTACAATTAATTTTAACGTCATATTGATGTTATCGTAACTTGTTGTTCTACTTGGGCTTTGATGATGTTTTAATGTCAAAATGATGACAAATAACGTCAGCTTGAGGCTTGAATTGCTTAATATCTATCTACTGTTTATCATAAAATTGTACATTCTGATATTTAGATAAATAACACGTTTATCTGTAATAAATTCGATGCAAAGATAACGATAATATTTGTTCTGTAATGTTATCTTTCACGTAAATATTCGACTGATAAATTCAATTGCATCCAACTTCTAAATCATTTCAACTAGCGCAAAGTCGCGTTCTTATGCGATCTATGATTGAAAAACAAAAACTAATTGTTTTATTATTAATTACGCGGAAATTTGCTGTTGGCAAACTATCGCAATCTAAGAAAATTGTGAATTTACAGCTGTTTTTAATTCATTAATATTATCAAGAAATATTCATTTTTATTGATAAATTGATAAAATCTTAGAAAAAATTAATATTGCAACATTAATTATATCTACAGTATTTTTATGTAAATAAGTTTAGAGTTTCACAGAATAATCGTTTAATGGTTAAACTTTTGCGATAATTTTTCAACAATTTCTTCACTCTATCAAATGTGAAAAATATAACAGATAAGTTATTTATCATTAATTGCCAGTAGAATAATAATTTTGTGAAAATGCTTCGAAACATTCTATTGAGAGTCTCTATATTTTCTATATACAAGCATATTATTATTTTTTTATTTAAAAGGTGGTGTAGCGCTTGTTTATGTGGGCCAACCATTGGACACGGTGAAGGTAAAGATGCAAACCTTCCCATCCATGTACAAAAATATGGTGAATTGTTTTCTCCGTACGTTAAGAACAGATGGTATCGCAAGAGGTTTGTACGCTGGAACAATCCCTGCGATAGTCGCCAATGTTGCCGAAAACTCGGTATTATTCGCAGCCTACGGAGGATGTCAAAAGACGATCGCTCATTTATCAGGTAAACTATGATATATAAATATGAATTATTTTTTAAAAATAAATTAAAATAATTTATGCTTTAATGAATAAATAATAATATGCTTTATCCTTCTTTTTTTTTATAGGTGTACAGAGCGTGAAAGAGCTAAGTTCCTTTAGTAATGCCTGGGCCGGCTTCTTCGCTGCATTCTTTTCCTCGTTGACGCTATGTCCGACAGAGTTAATAAAATGCAAGTTACAGGCTATGAGGGAAGTCGAACAGACGCAAATGGCAACTACCACAGGAAAATCCACGGTAAACAATGTTTCATAAATCTTGTTTTAGAAATTTTAATGGCAATTTTTTAGTGACATTATTATTCCTCTCAGAAACTTCGTATAGGACCATGGAGTTTGACGAGGCAAGTTCTTCGGGAACAAGGTGTAAGAGGCCTATTTACAGGCCTCTCTTCGACAATAGCTCGCGAAATGCCAGGCTATTTCTTTTTTTTCGGCGGCTACGAAGCCACAAGAGAGTTATTAGCTACTAAGGATCAGAATAGAGATGACATTGGCTGGCAAAAGACGATGATGGCTGGCGCGGTTGGAGGCACGATGCTCTGGCTAGCGATATTTCCCGCCGACGTTGTTAAGAGTAGAATACAGGTATGTTTTCAAAGAACTAAAAAAATATGTCTATTTCTGAATTTTTTATCTGTTGTAACAAAATATCTTGGAAATCAGGTGCAGAACTTGAAAACGCCCGCCTTGATAGTTTTCAAGAATATCATACGGCAAGAAAGTATCGGCGCTTTGTATAACGGATTAACACCGACTTTAATTAGAACGATACCAGCGACTGCAACACTGTTTGTCACCGTCGAATACACAAAAAAATTTATGTACAATTATTTCTAAAATCGATTTCAACATCTCCGTTTTCTTACGTGACCTGATTCTACGAATATTCTACACAAATGTGCATTTATTGTGTACTCTAAACTATGTATTTTAAAATTACGTCAAGCGACTTTAATGTTTATATCTGTAAATATAAGAAAATAATGTACATATATATCAACAATTGCAAGAAATATTTTATATTACAAGAAATATTTTTTTTAATAAAAGATACAGGATGTTCTTCTGAGACATTATATATTGAATAGTTTTAATGTGAATACATCAAAAATCTTATTATGAAGTAATAAGATTTTTGATGTATTCACATTTTTTCCACGGCGATTGAAGTGTGTTCCAAGTCATATATGATACCTGCAAAACAAAATAAAACTTTTTTGCGTTACCTGTACTATAATTAAAGTTTATTATTTAAATCACTTTAATTAAAAATATGGTTAGACTAATTCTAAAATGTCAGCATTAATTATAATTAGTTATCCAAAGATAGATGTAAATCAGCCAATGCGAGCCAACACACACAGGTTAGGCGTATGTGAAATCGTATACTTTATTCTTGAGAAAAATTGACAAATGTTTCAACCCTTCGATTAGGTTTTCCTCAGTGTAAAAATAAAAATAAAATCGAATAAATTTAATATAAAAGATGCGATGCGAAGCAAATTGAAGTAACATATATTCATAAAATGATAATAATGCTGTCTGTCATATCTAATAAAATACTAACATTTCAGATAATTTCAAATCTAACAAATTCAAATTATTATCTATAATAATTTAATAGAGTTGAATAAGTCATTAAAACATAAATCAAATCAATTCAACAAAAAACTTATGTATAATAATGTTAATGATGGAGAAAGAGAGAGAGATAAGATACATTATCACAAAGACGTTCAAAGAGTATGTGAAAGGTCAAAATCAATTGTCGTTAGTCATAGGTATAAAACATAGTGATAAATAAATGCGATATATATGTTTTATACAATAAATTAGAGAAATAAAACTTGGAAATGTCAAATCTTTTTAAATAGATCTTGGTATAATGAATCTAAAAATTCTGTGTCCTGCACATTTAGTACACTTTTTATTAATAAAAATTGATTCTGAAATAAGTCGTTTATTATAATTCTTTTCTCTGTCTAGGATCTTTGTGTGATTCTAGTCAAAATTATGATTATGTTCCAATCTATGTTTAGAAATTTATATGGATATTTGTTTCATATGGATTTTTGTTTCATGTTCCTTTTGTTATGATTGCGATGTTTATCTAATCTGGTCTTAAGCAATCATTTCGTCTATCCTACTTAAGATGCATCACATTCCTGACAATTAACTCTGTACACATTTGTTTGTGAAAGTCAATTTGTTTTTTTGATTTCTAATAAAAGAATTCAATTTATTTAATCCTACATAGGCAAGATGAAGATGAACTATCCTGTTATTCTTGAAAAAATTTGAATTTTTCTGATATGATTGATGGAACCCAAGATATTATGAAAAATGTAGTCAAATTTTTGTCTGTTTCTTCTTCGTTATTCGTGTGAGTTACATTGTTATTCTGATCTCTAGATTTTTTTAAACTTCTTTTTGATGATGTTAAAAATAAACTTCAAAGGATATCCGTTATTTAGTAAAATGTTGATTATTTTATGCAAATTTAATTCGTAAAATTTTGCATGTGATAACATTAACACTCTGCCCGTTAATCCCGTAATAGTATTACCTTTATTTATATCCCGTAATAGTATTTTTTTACTTAATGGATGACATGAAAAATAATTTAAATATCTTGAAAAGAATGTAGGTTTTTGATATCAATTGTAAATTAGTTTTTGTCTTCTTTGATTAAAGTTAGAAAATTTAATTTATCTCCAAGCTCTATAGTGAATTTTAATTTAGACTCATATTCGTTAAAATTTTTTAAGATTATATCAATATTCTACTTTTTAGGACAAAATAATGTGTCATCAACATACTTATAATAAAAATTGAATGTGAACTGTAATTTTTCAAGTGTGAATTCTTCTAACTCTTGCATTACAAGATCCGCTGCAATTAGCATAACGGAAATCCCACAGGAACGTCAAAAGATTGCTTATAAAACCCATCGTTATTATAAAACCCATCATAAAACTCATTTCGTTAAAACAAAAATAAGTGAAATCATATAATTGGTTATATTGCACATTACTGTATCTGCATTATAATTGAATATTATGATTAAAAAAAATGCTTAATTTATAATATTATATATTTCGTCAATAGAATTTGATCGATTTATTTTGAAACTTATATTCTTAATGTTCAAAAAAATAGCGTTTTGTATTTATAATACATCTCTACGTTCCTAGTTTATATTGATATATTTATTTCGTACAAACTTACCATAATTGGCTTGTAGCCAATTATAGACAATTGTCTCATTTTTGTAGCTAACAATCCAGTAGGTATATTTCGACAATTCCTTATTAATAATCCAGGATGTCCTATGACGAGAGCAATCCACCTGACATTATTTGAATTCTCCTTGTCCACTCGTTTAATATCAATTTCTTCAAATTGCGAAAAGTATTTCTCTGATGGCATAAGCTGATTTTGCTCGTTTAAACATAAAATAATGTCCTGTGATATAAAGTATGGTAACGGACGAATTATCGATATATCCGTCGTATTGTTGAACAACTCCTATTTCAAGATAAGAATAATTTATGAAATAATATATACGTAAAGGAAAAGATTAGCTTTTAGATGATAGTATATGTATGTACCTGACACGTTGCCAACACGTCCGAGAAAAGCATATTCGCCCTAGTCGAGTCTAAGTTAGTCTTTAGACTTAAATTGTAATATTTCTGTAATTATAAAATTTATTAATAAGTATCATTTTTCGTCGAATTTATACGACATATGACAAATAATTCGATCATAAATAATTGATTTTTCTTTGCTTTTCTAAAAAACTTACCTTTTCTAAAAAACTTCTTAAAGTAGGTTTCAGAAATGGACCATCGTATTCGGGTACTTCTATTCGAAGGCTGTAATCAAGTACGAGATATTCGCGCGAAAGAAAATGGTAATTCCCTTGGCATGTTTTAGTCACAAATTCAGGTGCCATGACATATCTGATTAGATCCATGGGAAATATACTTTTTATTGTCAAATATCCTAGAATACGTGAAGCTACATGTGGAAACCTATCATGGGAAATGTCTCTGTAAATATCTTTAAAATGGAACAACTCTTTTTTTCTAAGAAGCAGAAAAAGAAGAATATAGTTTTTATAAATAATGCAGTTTTAAAAAATATGTTATTGGATAGTTACTTCTGTATCTCGAATGCACGAGTAGTATTCCATGTAGTCCTTAATTCCTCGATCACGTTCTGGTAGACACTATTGCTTGAATTGATATCAAGAATAACAAAAGTATAAAGGAGTCTTTCGAAATCCTTCAACCTCGCAGTCTTTAATTCCTTATTTAATCTGGAATTATATCAATCATAAGCATTGCTTATCACAAATATTAATGACGATTGCAAATTTAAAAATAAAATTTACCTTGTGATTATTCTGTCCATGAGCTCTTTGTTGTACACAGCAGTTCTTCCACATGCTTGCGCGATATGCGTTAAAGATGACAACGTGTAACGTGGCTCATATGGCGTCAAAACTTTCAATAAATCTAAAAGCGATTTCAACTGTGTAAGATTCGTGCTATATCTATAAGTAGAGATTTATTAAAGAATGAAATCAACATTTGCAAGTCAGTGAATATTCAGCACATCAAATTTATCTTACCGTACTAATTTTATAATGCTTGCGATGCTCACACTATGTATTTTATTTATTTCAGCTGCAGACCTTTGGAGGATATAATTCAGAAAATCTGTGCTTTTAATTTTCGTGCTAGTCTTAAAAAAACCCAATGCTGCTATACCTAGCTCGTTGATCGATAATTCATCCTTGCACTGTTCCAAATGATATTCCAACTCGTACATATTTATAGATGGCTTCCGATGTATATTAAGAAAAAACAGAATCTGAACCAGTTGCTGAGGACTAAGTTTCTGAGGTTTGTTGCCTATATTCCTAATGGAATACCACATGTATTGAGAAAAATAATGATTAATCTTACATGTCATTTGATATATTATGTCACAAAGATATAATGTCTGCTCTATTGGTAACTTCAAGAAACGCTTCATACATTCTCTGTCTATCAATGTACAGAGATTGGGATAGAAGTTGCAGTGCTTCAGATGATTGTTGAACAGTACCAGATGCCGCATTATAGTCATCAGTTCGTCGTTGGTCAACTGTTTCATTTTTAATCTGCTGAAAGCTTTCACATATTGAAATGACTCGATCTTCTCCTCATTATTGTAAGAAAAATTATAGGACAGTTTCTTGACGGCGGATACTGTTTCAGCGTTTGTCATCAAATTCCAATCTTGTTCCAGGATCTCCAATGCTTCCTTATTTGTGACATCGGCATACGTTGTGATCGGTTGCATCACGATCTTTTCATACTTCCACGAGTTCAGGAAAAGATTGCGAGCGTACGCATTTTCTTGTACCCTTTCTGGATTGCTGTTATTCTCGTTGTCGATGACAGGAGTGTTAGCATGTACTTCCAAGGTTTTTCCCGAATCGATACATGCCACGCTCGGAATGCTATACTTATGCTTTGATAAAACACCGTGCACGAAGTTGCCATTGTCAGAGCCTCTCAATAACACCGAGTACACGTTCCGCAGACGACCTAACCGCTGCATGAGCACACTCATCGCGAAAAACGAGTAAAAGAATGTTATTCGTTGAAGACTTTCACTATGGATGATTTTATTAACATTAAAATTTAAGATATTCGTTCAAATTTTCGAAGGTAAATCCTTCTCTCGCTTTTATTCTTTTCACCGGTTGTTGGAGGTTAAAATTATGTAGTACATCCTTCTTTCCATTGCAAATTTGAGGTTAGAATATGTATAGTGTTAAACACACACCACACACACTCTCTCTCTCTCTCTCTCTCTCGTGAAACCTCTCGACCTGACATCTTGTATGTAAAATGTGAATTTCATAACGCAATTGCGCATCCATCTTGAATTGCGAGCGCAGTTTTACTTCTTATTTTTTATTTTAAAATGTAGGTTTTTTCGAAACAATGTTTAGAAGATCTCTTTATGTTGTCTTTTAGATATCTTTTAGACATGCACTGTTTCGGATTCCTACTGAATTAATTCTTTATTTACTATATTAAAAAAGATAATAAAAATAATAATGTATATTTGTATATAAATAACATAACAATACCAGTAATCACTATATATATTAACTACATAATAAAATAAGCTTCATTTCTTGAAAAGATTTACAACTTTTATAGTAAATAATTTAGTTAAATAGCTTCTTATTTTACAAAAATACTTCTTTTGTTCTTATTAAAAAATGTTTATAAAAATATAATAATTATTATATAAGAAAAAAGATTCAAATAATTTTTTAAAAATTAAATTAATAAGAATAGGATTACAAGCTAAACAAGGTTTTGGATTATATTATTACACAAAAATTTATATATGAAAAATAACAAATTTTTCCGTATATAAGAAAATCCATTTCCGAAAGTTTTGTGCCCCGACGATTCATTTAAAAACGGTCTTTTCTCTATTTCCAAACACATTAAATAAATTCATAAAAGTAAACAACCCAACAAACGAGAATGGATTGAAATGAATTGAAATGGATTCAGATTTTCAGAAATATTGATTCATGAATGCTTTTTAATCCTGAATGCACTTTTTATTCATTTATAGGAATTGCATGGAGCATATCTCTATGCCTTTCAATCTAAAAATAATATTAGCTTTTTCTGTATACACAATTGTGAATACGGTTCAATTCAAAATTTTGAGTAGGAAATGCGGTTTTTCAATTCAATTGCATCCAATTGATTCCAATTGAATCCAATTAAATCCAAAAAAAGTTCGCTATTTAATAAAATAAAAAAATTCGCTATTTAATAAAATACGCATTCGGATAGAAAAAAATTTCAATCCATTTTAATCTATTCTCGTTTGCTGAGAAAGACAGACCTGAATCCTTTATCATTCCAAGATGTGGTGTGTTAAATTTTTTGTTTTGATTATGAGACAAGTTATGTCGGTCAAACGAAGAGATCATGTTTACAAACGAGAGTTCACGAATATTCTTCTGAAATATTAATAAAGAAATGGAATTTCCGTCAGTTATTTCGGACTATCATATTAATTTCAATCATAATTTTAATTGGGAGAAAGTTAAAATTTTAGATACAGAATCATTTTATAATAATATCAGAAATGGTGCATATAAAGAGCATTATAATCTCATGCATTATAATCTCAAGGTTTAAATAAACAAACCGATATGTAGTCTTTATTCAATCTATATCTTCCCTATATCTTACAGTTGTGTAGTATGTCTTTTTCCTTAATGTCTTTTAGTTCCCCTTTTTATTTCCCTTTTTCATACTTTTCCTATCTAGCGTCTTATTCTCTCAGAACAGTCATTTTTAATGTACAAAAAACTTTCAGATTAAATTTCTCTTATCTAAAAACTGAATTTCTTTTAGCAAGATAGCTCAAGATTTTCGCCATTTTCGGATAATTTGATATTTAAAATATTTGCGATGAATTATAATCAATTCATCAGATTGAAATTTAGTCTTTTTTTTTAATTGTTGAACATTATTTTGATTACAATAAATTCTGAACTATATAATCTCAAGCAGAGCAACAAGTCACGATAACGTCAAAATGGTATGAAAATAAATCAGAAATGATTGGGAAATGACTTTTAATAATCATTTTGGAGTTAATAATCATTTTGATATTATATTGATTTGTTTTTCTGGATGCTTTTAGCTATTTCCGCTTGACTCTACTTTAAGACATCCGTTGCATACTTTACTTTAAGACATCCGTTGACTACAATAGCAATTTAATAATATATTTCTTTGAAATTTGTTATAATCAGAGCGATATTAATTACGTTTGAATTTTAATATTTG
>Ga0157364_1005589_pt1 | contig 12822 bp, 4 predicted proteins | sample AttsexASBM2_FD_111476 | JGI IMG/M metagenome (GOLD analysis project Ga0157364, IMG submission 111476) | Fungus gardens microbial communities from leaf cutter ant in Ribeirão Preto, State of São Paulo, Brazil - Atta sexdens ASBM2 | ecosystem: Host-associated > Fungi > Mycelium > Unclassified ... | reverse complement strand
GTGTGTACACAAAAATAAAAAAAAAAAAAAACAAGCGCAAAGAAAAAGCTCTGAGAGAGTATATATATATATATATATATATATATATATATATATATATATATATATGTGTATGTATACTTATATACGTATATACACAAGTGTACATGCACAGTAGTATGTGTTTTTTAATACATACACATGTATAAATAAACACATACATTGTGTTATATATACACACATATAACAATAATTCCTAATTCATGAATATTAAGTATTCGCAAATCAACGTACTCTTTATATATATATATATACATATGAAAAATCACGAAATTTCGCATCGCGACTATATGGCCTTCAACGTAGCTTATTGTCGAAGCTCGGTTCGCAATAACGGCGCAATAATAGCTACATTTTACGGATTAATGTATATTTTGTTTTGTTTCGTATCTCAACGACGGGCAAACTCTAGAACTAATTGTAGATCCGCAAAAATTAAAGAATACTGTCTAATAAATATTGTGTGTAACGTATGAAACTATACACCACGAATAAATTTTAGAACAGAGTAGCAGTTCACAATCAGAATAAGTAATGTCATTCTATTTTGAAATAGAAGAAAATAGTCTGTTATTAATAATATAAACGAAAATAAATTAATTCTACTTGAAGAAATAAAAAAGTAAGATTATTTTAAAAGTATTTTTTTTCTGTTCACATACACACACACATACAATACATGTTCTTTCTTTAAATACATTCTTTATCTAATGTAATTAGAAAAGTGAATGAGCATGAATAGAACGAATTTGCATGATCGAAATTTATTTAAATTATACTTAATGTCGAATTTAATTTACGAGTCACCCGCCGCCGAGTCTACATGCAAAATTAAGAGAATGATCATTGCATGCTAAGTGAAAGAGACGACAAAAAAGAATAATCTCAAGCGGCAGAGAAAACGCCAAAAAGTCTAGTCTTTCTTTTTTCGTCCCGATATATTTATAAGCAATAATATTATTGTGTAGGCAATCACGGATACATCTCTCGATATGCCAAGGTATGTTCTCAGGAGAACAATATTTTATAAATATAAACATATATATATATATATATATATATATTTTTTTTTTTGTTTATCGCGTCTGGAACAAGTATTCAAAGCTGATTGAAATATTGCCTACAATATTTTGCAATTACACTGTCGACAATGATCGTTACAACAAGCTACCCATTTTGAAATGTAGCTTTAATTGTCTTATAATATAAGTATACCTATAGACTCACAAGACAATCGTTTTATGAATCTATAAGTCATTACTATTGATTATTTACTACCAACAATATTTGACAGTTATATCATTGAACGCATAATTGCTCTGAAATGTCATCACTATAATGTATTTTTAAGTCGTATGTAAATCGATGTTATTTCATCAATTATTGCCACTAATAATCGGCAGATACACAGTTGGCAATAATTATCGTAAGCAGTTATTTGTACAGTGTATTTTGATGCATTGTATTTTGTGAAATTTGTTTAAAAGGACAAAAATATTTAATTTGATTGCGTTCAAATTGTCCGTAAGATAACCATGATAATTTTCACTTTATATATTTATTTTATTTATTATTAATATAGTTTAGGGTTTCTCAACTAATTCGTATATAAATTATCTTTTATATTGTTTTACTTAACTATTCGTCTTGCCCAACTCATTATGTTATCCTTATATAATCCTACTTTCATTTTTAATAATTTGTTTTCTTTTCAGTGGCAATACAATAGAATAAATATTACAAATCTAAAGCTATGTTTAATATGAAAAAATATCAAAAATTCCTAGAAATTAAATAATGCAAAATATTTCTACACACAATCAAATAGAATATTTTGTCCTCTTATATAATGTAATCTCATATTGTATATTCTTCGCATACGAATTTACTAAAGAGAATGACGCGGAGATACATTCATATATAACACAGTGTTTAGTACATATAGTATAGTAGAAAGAGAGTCACTAAATGGCAGTAGGGAATAAAACAAACTAATACACCGCTGTTTCTTCCCTCTTCAGGCACCGGCGAAGCCATACACTTCCAACACTCTAATCTCGAAATCACCACTAGCGCAGAGGGGTGGATTGTTAAAGGTCGAACATCGATCCGTTTTACCGAATCTTATATTTTCGTCCATCCAGATCGCCTGACCGTCCCTGAAATGAAATGATAAGAGCCATAAATTGTTTTAATATATTTTCCGAGCTACAATAATACTACATAGTATAGTGCTACACTGAAAAATCGAAATTTATAATTAATTGTAAATTATTTGGTATAAAATATTATTACTTCGAAAGAGAAATAGAGAGAACTTTCCATATTTTTTACCCTTTGTGTGATGACACTTTTAAACAATTTATCAGCATTAATTTATGTCAAAACTTACCCGCCACCGATAGTTATCATCTTCGAATCAGCAGCCATAAATAGCTCAGCTGAATGATGCACTCTGGAGTCATTGTGCGATGAATCCATACCTACCCAAGGATACTTGGCTCGCTCAGGATACAAACTGAACAGGAATGTCTCACCAGTACCAAAGTATGCTTGTCTTTGACCTTTATCGTCTTTCAAATTACGTTCGCACCATCTAGTAGAACAATAGGCTCCAAATACCTGAAAAACATCGTAAAAATTACAAAATAAAGCTGCAAAATAAAAAAGTATTAAAAAAAAAAACAAATTGTATTTAAAAAAAACGAATCAATATCTTTTATCAGTCTTTCTATCGAGATTATATATTTTGTAGTAATTTACATTTTTAACGCACAAAAGTTCTTACAACAAACAAAAAATAATTTACAACAAATGCCATAAATAAATTTTTGAACTTCAAATAACAATTAATAAAATGCCTAATACTATATATTTTTTGTCAAAACATGTATGTATGTGTGTGTATATATGTATGTAAAATAACATCGTTAAATATAAATATTGTTTGCTTATGCACTAAAGATACTTATTAGTGATTATACTTACTTCGTTATTACAGGTTTTTATCATCAGAAGGGTCGGTTCATGCTGCTCAACTCGCACATAGAACGTCGTCAAAGAGCATCCATGTTCTTCAGTCGTGTATAATAAGGTAGGCTGGTACATCGTGATCCTCATCGGTAGCCATGACCATAGGGTAAATAACTGGTAAGTAAACAAATCCAAATCATTAATTGGACGTAAAAGATGATTTTTATAATTGTGCAAACATTAGTTTCACTAATAATTTAAAAGGAGCAAACTAAATTACGATAAGACATGCGCGCTGATAAATTAAATTAAAATGATTGTATCAATTATTTTATGGAAAATTACAGTAACTAATACGTTAATAAAGATTTTTATATCTTCTTGATGATAAAAATTTACTATTTTTAACGCGTTTCTCCACAAGATACTCAGCGAAAAATAAAAAAATAACTGATATATTTTTTAAGTTAAATATACCTACTTTTTCTAAAAGTTATCTTTTCTTCATTCCCATCATTGTACTATTTTCTCCTATATTTACTGTATTTTTCCATACAAAGCAAAAGAATATCGAGATTTTTTTGTTGGCAATCCTTTGTTTTTTAGATAATATTAATCATGAAAGATGTAATTGTGATATAAATATATGTGTAATCTATAATTGAATATTTCTAAAATTATACGTTGCAAAAAAAACTCAACTGTTTTTACTAGAAGAACGTAATATTTGTAAATTATATTTATTCTACTATCATAAAGTATTCTTCTTTTCTAATTATTTACATTTATATACACATATATACGTATATCTCTATAAAAAAATATAGAACAAAAAATAGTTAGAACATTTCTTATTTATATTGTAATATCGCAAACATTTTTTTATAAAGAAACAATTCTAACAAAATGTGTTTCTATCTCATTTATGTGAGATATCAACAAAAACATGAATAATACGCTGATATGCTGACAAAAGTAAACATCCGTATCTTTTACAAATCAGTGCATAATATCATTCGTCATGCAACAGTCAGGATAGCATCAATCGGTTAGAGATAAAAATACAAATGAATGTTATCGAGACGTCAACATGGGTTCTTGTGCTAGCGATGAGATGTATTCTTTTCAACTGCACGTTCAGTACTTTTTATTTTCTAATTTTTCTCTTTCACTCTTTCTTCCTCCAATACAAGGAAAACCAAAAACATTATAACAACAATTAATTTAAAAAGCACATGTGCTTTATTTATTTTCAATTGAATCCATTTCCATTTCGATCGGTACCTCAACTTAGAGTGTCCTTAGCGAAGTAAACCTTCTTCAATCACTCACCTATCTCAAAATAATTACAAGGGGATTACATAAACTTTCTCCATACAATAATACAACAAAATATTTCGCTCTTACTTTGAAACACTCTTCATATATATATATATACAAGATTTACAAAATTTGAAATCTAATGATTTTTTTCGAGCTTATGTAGAGAAATGACGATTTAAAGAAGTAAAATAATACAGTAATAAAATAAAATAATAAAAAGAGGAATAATTTTTCAATACTAATAATATTTTTGTATTTTATTTATTGAGTTTAATTTATAATAAATTCTAAAAATAACATCCCGTAAATTAACATTTCTATCTAACTACTCTCATTGTTCGCAATCTTTTTGGCAGTTCTTGAATTTGTTGTCATGTTATTTTTCAGTGGAAGAATATTTTAAGAATATTTTGCTTTAAACAGCTTTTATTAAGATAATCTCGCTCATGATAGCAAATTCAAGAATTAAATCAAAGTTTATATAGTTTTTGAATAAAGTAATGAAAAAATTTTAATGAAAGACTCCTTATTAGAAATGTAAAAGTGCTCATTTACAAGATGCTATTTTTAGAATTAAACATTATAAATAAATAAAAGGTATAAATATTTTCTTATATTTTATTTATTACTTTAGATCTTGTCTTTATGACAAGCCGAAAAAAATCGTCAAATTCTCTAGGTTGCCGAACTTTGCATATATTTTTATGCGATTGCATATACATCAACGACGACAATATAGACATGCCATAGAATAAACGACTACTTGACGGAGTTTTTGAATCTTAACTCAATCGATGAAAGGACGGCCGTGAGTACTTACATCAGGCATGTCTAGGATCTGGGAGCATATACTTTGTATGGGATAAACGCCCATTGATAGAGCGCGTGGTCCAGGACTGTGTGCGCCCTACACACCCGGTACCATTTAATCCATTATTCCAGTGAAGGCAGCACAACACAAGACAGCACAAATACGTCAGTTACATCAATGTACAGTGAAGAGTACCAATGCGAAGTTTGCATGTACCCACTGCACAAATGCTCCACGGAGATATTGGATACTTTTTTGTAACGTAAAGTTACACCAAAGAATGGGATGTAAATAACTAAATAAATTATACATTTATTAGATACGAATAACCGCATAAAATTTCATGAATTTAATATTGATTATCCTGGAGCAATGTAAAATCCTTTGATTCTTCTCTACAATCGCATCGTTTGTTGTGACATCAGAAGAAAAAAAATCGTGTAATATTTTTCTTGCACTACACATCGAAATAAATTAGGTTTTTTTTTGCATGCTACAACTTATATTCAATAGAATTTACATATATGAAATGTGCCATGGAGACTATTCTTTTGATTCGCGAATTGATAAATAAGTAAACCTTGTTTGAACTATTATCAATTCCATTCTTGTCTTATTCTTGCAGCTGATACAAATTTTTAGGGCATAAAATTTGAGTGCAGAATCTTTCGAAAATGCTAAGAAACTTATGATCATTTAACATAATACAGCAAAATATTATTAAAACATTAACATATCTCAAAGCCTGCAATGAAAATTCAGTCTGCTCCCCTTATTCAACGCTTTTCTAAAAAACTATTCGTTTCTCTTCTAATCATTTTATTTCATTATCTAACGAAAATATTAGCGAATAGAAAAACGAATATATTCTTAATATATATTTACAAATGATTCGTGAATATAATAATTATTAAATGTAAATAATAAATATAAAATAATTATAAATAAAACAGCTGTAAAAAATTTAATTTTGATTTTTTAATTTAATATTTGTAATATTAATAAATTATCAAATTTATATTAATAGATAAAGAAATATTTAATATAAGTTTAAATTCTCTACTTTGTCTAATTCAATAAAGCCTATCTTATATTAAAATCTTATATTAAGATCTGTTTATTACATTATTATGCACAACAATGATAATAAACAGCAAGTGTATTAACTATTTAATACGTTTAACTATTTAATACATACATTATTATTATATCATGACCACATATTGTTCCAAATATTGCGAAATATTACAGGTCTTTTTAAGATGTTGGCAGATAAAATAGACGATGATATTGATTTTCAATATCATAAAAGAGATGCCCTCGATTATATTAAGACAAAGAGACAGAACGACCGGAATTTTTTAGTAGGAATTTTTCATGTAGTAAGCTTGAAGACAACTTTAAATTTAAAAGATATAATTTTTAAAAACTACAATTACATTTATTTTACAATTTTTAATGTTACGTATCTTAGAAATTAAGCTCTATTCTTAATTATATTTTTCAGTTTTATGTTAAATCTCTATATTCTGAAAGTAAAAGTTGTTTAAAAATCTAGTAAAAAATATTTTGATATTTGTTTTTTGTTTCTATGTTGTGTACTAATAGAATTACAAATTCTTGTAGTATAGATTGGGAAATATAGAGAAACATATAGAACACAACTTAGATGTTTTCGAAAAATAAATGTAATTAATGTTATATCTACGGAAAGCATCTTCTAAAAGTTGGCATAATAATATGTCTGAATCAATATTATAGAATCACATTCAGAAAACAGGATAATAAGTTTATAACAGATAACACTGAAAGGAATGAAACTAATACTAAACGTTTGCCAAGCAAAGCTCGATTAAATTCATGATGAGATCCTATTATTTATAAACTTTCATGGCTTAGTCCTTTACCGATTATAATTTATAAAAGATTACCATGCTTAAATTACAAACTGAAACTTTAAAAGAATTAATTCATTTTTATTTTTTTTTAAGACTTTTCTCTCTTAGTATAGCCATATTAAATTATAACGTCAAAAAATAATTTTTTCTTGCATACATTGAAACATATTAATCTTTCTCTCTCATGTTTATAATTATGTTTGATTAAATAGAAAAATGAAATAAAGAATAGCTCTTTAATCTATATATATATATATTAGATCTTTAGATTTATTTTATATATATATATAGCACATTCTACAATTGTAGGACGAATATAAATATTTGATTCTCTTTCATTTATTAATAAGGCATAATTAGAGTTTCATTGATATAGTTTAATATATAATTTATGCTATCATACACGGATTAGTAGCGAAAAAATTGATTTATTTCGATGTAAAATAAATTTTCTATAATAAACTATAACTTAAATCTTAGCTGTAAGTCTTAGCTGTTTTAAGTCTTAAGCTGTAAGAAATTCACTAATCACAGTCAATTCTTCTCACATTCGGCTGTTAATTGATCAATTTCTTACGGCTGAAGCTTAATGGCTTAATGTAGAAAGTCTATAACACAAGAAAAAGATTTATGTGTTTGCTTCCGATTTATAATCCAATATGACTGCAAAAAGAGGAGCTCTTAAGAAGATTTTTAAAAGAAGGAAGAAGAAAGAATAACGCGATAGACGAATAGTTATATATCTCTCAATTCAATTTTTTGAACATAAGGAGCTGCGCACAATCAAAGAAATAAGAAACAAAGGAAAATAAGATTATTAATTTATCAGAAACTATATATTGCATGTGCAAGTTTCTGATAGGTTGAGATTCTTATTCTCCGTTCTCTATTCTTTTAATTTTGTGCAGTCCCTAAAAGTTGCTCATTTGTTTGAATACTGATCTTGTGAGAAGTTATAGATCATTCACGATTGCAACCCGCATTGATACACGCGGAGCCACACTGAAAAAGCCAGCGAGAATTTTACATTATGCGTTGCAGTAGACATTGCTGACGAGAGTATTGGTTACTGCCGCGTTGATAGTGGAAGATGTATTAAAGGAATCGTTGCGGATGGATAAATAACAGCAACAAAGCTGGCACGACAAATGTATGGCGATGAGTACGTGTAGAATATGAGTGTAATATAAATGATCTCAGAGTATAAAGGGGAGAAATAAAGGTAAAGGTGGGCAGAGCACATGAAATTGACAACACATTTCCCAAAAAGATAATTATACGATACCCTGTCTTTGTACGTGTCTTCACATTCTTTCTGAAAACAAATGGAATCATTGAGAGATTCGAAGATTTACCGAACCCTATAAGAGACTACTTTAACACGCTGGGCTGTACAAAGCGGAGATTGAAACCAGTACATAGGATATTCAGTAAATTGTAATACAATCAACTTAAGAAAGCTATTTCTCGTAAAAAAGAAACGTTTGAAAGAATACAATAATTTTTTTAGATTGTGTAGTTTTCAAGAGAGAGACTACTTTAAATATAAAAATGTATTTATTCGACTATATGTTGGTACTAATATGTTGAATATCTTGTAACAATTAATTACAATTGAAGTAATATCGAATTTTCAATGCTAGAAACATACCATTGTGTTCGCAATTGTTGTATTTCATTATTTCGAAAAATTATTACTATTTATAGTTAATAAATTATTATCAGTACTATTTTTTCGGAAATTACGCAATCAAAAACTAAAACTTGATAAAAAATATTTATCGAATATCTTTTAATCATTTTTTTCACAAGAAATTGTTTTCTTATTGATTATATCATGATTTATTGAATATTCTGAAATTTCATCGAGTTAAGATTTGGATATCGTAGGCATGCAACAATGATCCTTACGTTTATCCGTGAGTAAATGAAATGCGATAATCGGCATAAGGTTTTTTCTCGCATATCTGTAACATCGAAAATCGAACTCAACGAAATTATATCGGTTTCAATTCTCATTATAAAGAGAAATTATACAAGATATCCCCTAGTGTAAGCAACCCCTTTCATTCCTTAAAATTGAAGAAGATAGAAATTATAACAAGTGAAGTTTACATTTAATAATTTCTTCTTTGTTTTAGGAAATAAAAGGGATAGTTACATATGCTGAAACAATAAAATGTTGCATACTATGTAAAAAACTATAAATATTTCATATTTGTAACCTGTAGAAATTCTATCAATTAAAATTATTATGTTCTTGCATATAAACTCCAGATATACTCATAACAATGTTCTGCTTTTGGTGAAATCAATATTTCTGCAGAAAATTATTTGATATGTTTAATTTGAATTTATTACTTAATTTCAATTTATTCCATTAAAACTTGTAAACATTAATAATCTCACACACTTTTGTAATGATTATACACTACTCTATCTAAAATTAAGCGAAAATGTGAAACCTATTAGTTTAACTAATTAGCTCGCGTATAGATATACGAAGTAATCCATCGTTGCGCGAACACTTGGCACGAGACACTACTGTGTCTCTTGATTCCATGTTTAAAAATTAATTGGTTGAGAAAAAGTTTTCAACTTTTACTATTATAAACAATTTAATAATTACATTTTAAATAAAATTCTAAAAAAAAATTTGAAGACACATTTAAAAAAATAAAATTGATATTTTCTTTTTCTTTCTTTAATAATCTTCAATGTTTAGAGATTAGAAAAAATATTCATTAAAAGATTCAAAATTCCAACAATGAACTTCCGTGCATTTTTTTAAGTGCAGCCAATATAATTGAAGTTATAACAACATAAAAATTTTATGCATGATATGCATTACGTCTAGACATGCTGAAAACTGTTGAAAAAATTATCAATTTTTATCAACATTATTCTTCTATTAGCAATTAAATGTATTTATGCCATTACTATCCTGCTTATCAAATTATAGTTTTAACTTTAATTTATGAATGTTATTTGTTAAGCTAAATCATAAAATATCCAAGATTCTTAATAATCAGTACATTTTTATTAATAAATTGAAAGAAATATGAAATTGAATTAAGAAAAAGGAAAAGATAAATAACGTACTTCTCGTATTGTGAGTGTATGTGACATCATCTGAATGTTGACTTGGGACTGACTGGTGGGTAGATTGTCTGTTGAACGTGACCTGGCCAATGATCGGGACCCTGTCAGGACGCTCTTGCTCTTAAGAGCCATTTCTGTGCGCAGAAATACTCGCGATATGTATGCTGAGCTGAGCCCGCGTATCCCAAAAGCGGTACGCAAAAATTTAGCAGGTGTTACCTGTAAAAATTAATGAATTATTTTCAGCAGCGTTTCTCACAATTAAATCCTTGTAAGATAAAATATCTAAACTTCTAAGTAGAATATTATTATTATACATATGTATGTATTTAAATATACATATTTAAATCATTATTTTAGTTCATATTTGAAATTTTTATTAAAGAAGTATGGGTCACATCTCAAAATAATATCAAAAATATAAAAATTTCATAGATTGTTTTCATCATTATGTCTGAATATTTGTGTAAAATTTGAACACAATTCTCTTATTATTTTTAAAAGTTATTTAATTTTTCGTTAGTCTTAATTTTTATATAAAATCGCGTTTTGCAATACTTATTTGATAAAGAAGTAATACTAAGAATTAAATCAAATTTTAAACACATACTGATCAAACAATAATAAATATTTGTGCAAAAGTTCATTTACACTTACTTGTTCGTATTTAAAATTTATTGATCTAAAACTACAGAAAAATGTGATTATTTTGCATAAAATCATTATAAGTAAAATTAAGATTTTGTTTTTTTTTGTAATTTTAGGGCTAATATTATCAAAATTTTTTGAATGATATTGATTGATATCAGATTATTTTATCTGACACTTGTTTGATATTTTTAACTGATATAATGTAGCCAAAATCCTTAAATACAAATATGTTATTCTTTCTCTTGTTGTTTAATATGTCTTATAGTGTATTAGTTTTTTGTGCTTTTCAAATTTATTTCTTATGTTATAATTATTCCGTAATCTAAACACAATTTATTTTATTACTCACTGGCATTTGTCTGCAGAACTTTGATAGAGCGGCATCTATCCCATTCTTCGAAATTTCATTCATCCATTCGGAATTCTGCGGCGAAGAATGCTTATAAAATAATAAAACTATAGCCATAGCTACCCGATAAAAGACCTGAAAGCAAAACAATTGATAATTTAATTAAATTATTAAAACAGTACTTTATAACAAATCGCGTATACGTCCAAAAAGAACAATTTTATCTACTATGCTCAAAAATGCTTGCAAAACAACTTTCTGTTGGCACTGAGTCAAATGTCAAATTTAACATTTGTCCTATTCCTAGAATATAAGTGCATTGCTCAGTATACATAATGCGCGCATGATCTTTATCTGTCGGTTGGGTAAACGCCAATTTTTCTCGCTCTCATAAGTGCGATAGATGGATGGTTTCACGTGCTGTTCTTTGACTGGTTCCTTGAATGCATAACAAGAAATAAAATTCGGAATTTTCCGGTTGGCGGACGGTTCAAACCAGTTTGGACTCGGAATTCATGATAATCGAATGATTCTAACAATTCTTCAAACTTTCTTCTCAAAATTTAAATTATTCGAATTTTCTTTGCTATCTTTTTTTGCTAACTTCTTTATTTGTAACTGTCTATTGTAAAATAAAGAATACAAATATACATTTGTTTCACTTTCTAATTTGTAATTTAATGTGTGCTAAGGAAATCAGTATCTTCTTATGTCTTTGATCGTTTTTCTTTGCAATGAATATTGTATTTTCATATGAATTTTTAATATATAAACGATTTAAATAAATTTAAACTTTTAAATATTATTGTTCAAATGATTTGATCAATTGCGTATCAACTATACGAATTGTTTAAATTTTAAATTCGAATTTTTAATTATGGCAAAATGTACATGTCGTGAGTTGAATATAATTTATAAAAATTATTCATAGAGTTAGCGATCAGATCTAAAATACAAACTCACTTTAATGCCTTCATGAAGAAAACAGTCCATAACCCTGACTAGATGTTGAAATGGAAGAAGTTGAAGAATCCACCAGATCCAATCCATGTAGATTCTTTCTGCTCTTGAACCAGAGCAATGCCTCGCTAAATGTACAGCAGCTGATTTCTTAAAATTATGAAATCGAAAAATATATATTATATTTTATATATTATATTTTATATACACATGCACACGCGTGCGCATATGCACACACATATCGCTAAAAATCTATTACTGCTTGTAATTTTTTGATAGCAAATAATGTTATATCTTAGGTTTATATCTCTTTTATATAATTTCAGTGAATATATCGATCTGGAGTAATATCGATTAAAAAAGAGATAGATATATAGATAAAGAAGTTTATTCTACCATGAGATAAAGTATTGAGATAATGAAAAATATAAGATATATCGCGTAAAATATTATAAGTCATTTTCTCCGAAAATAACAAAGATAACAATAAACATTTTTTCTCCGCTTTTAAAGTTTAATCTAAGATTACTATTTGATAAATAGAATACTATTAACCCCCACCCTCACTCCTCCCTCTCTTTCTCTCTCTCTATTTATATATATATATATATATATATATATATATATATATATATATATGTTTTAAGATTTTTTTTATATATAACATAAATTTTTTTTTAATTTTTTTTTTTCTTATTTTAACATTTAAACATATT
>Ga0157364_1005587_pt1 | contig 12823 bp, 4 predicted proteins | sample AttsexASBM2_FD_111476 | JGI IMG/M metagenome (GOLD analysis project Ga0157364, IMG submission 111476) | Fungus gardens microbial communities from leaf cutter ant in Ribeirão Preto, State of São Paulo, Brazil - Atta sexdens ASBM2 | ecosystem: Host-associated > Fungi > Mycelium > Unclassified ... | reverse complement strand
GTTTGATTTTAGAGATCTAAGAAAAGACATTTCTTCTAATAGATATATGTATATATAGTAAAGTTTTGTTAAAATTAAAAAAAAGTCAAAGTAATAAGAAAAGCACATAAAAGCCAATAGATAGACGTATGTTACAAAATTTATTACATAAAAATGAAGTATAAAGTTTAAATTTTCGATTAGAGTACTCTTTAGTATATACATTTATATAATTCAAAATTAACAATTCACTAAGATAATGACATATAAATAGAAAGTTAAATTAAAATGTTTTTTTTTTATAAGATATGTTTAGAAAAAAATTAGAAGTGTTACGTATTTAATTTTTGTTTTTGTATAACTTTAGTTGATTAAAGCCTATCAGTAATCGCTTAGGATGTTTTTGTTCCAATATACTCTTGAAATGACATTTTTCAATTATAATTATTATTTTGATGAAAACGTCCACTTATTACTTGGCCTAAATTATTCGGAAAGAAATGCTACATTAAAAATTATTATGTTATATTTAAAAATTGACTCGTTATATTTAAAAAATTCCATTTAATGGAATTTTCCTAGATTCGAACTCAAAATTTTAAAAACAAATGTATTTTAAAAAATCGTTTCCTTTTCTTCCTCTAATTAAAAATTATTTAAAATTTGTAAATTAGTGTGATAATAGAATTAATCCTTTAGTTACTAACCCGTACCTTTACATAATGGCTTTCTTTTAATTTATTCTTGAAACAAAACGCCCCTCTAATAGCGTCCCTAATAGAGATCTTTTGAGACAAAACGCCACTGTAATAGCTCTTTTATGCTTATAAATGCTCTATTATGCTTCAATATCTTGCCGCTGTTAAATAAGAATATATTCTCAATCGTTTTGATCTACATTTGTTTCATCGAAAAGACATTCACGTTTCTTAATCGAATTCCGAACTCTATGTACATAGGGATACGGAACCACGTTCAACTTAACTATGTAACCAAAGGACTAAAAAGCATTGCTGTCTATTTGATTAACCTGCAAAGGCAGAAGGCAATTTCCACGGAATGCTTGTGATTGGCGGTCTTGTAGAATTGCTGCAACGCTTCCATGCACTCGTTTCTCGCGCACGTCGTCGAATCGCAATGGTTCAGAACAGGTTCCAGCAGATTCTTGCATTCCGGATCGTTTCTGAACAAAAATGTTCCAATGTATACCTTATTTCTGCAATGACTAATCTTGGTTACTACAATGAAAACTTGCGAACTTACTTGCAGGACGTGTAAGCATGATGGCACGTGCTGGATAAGATCAGTTTCACCGGCTGTTGTATCTTATCGATGTCTGACGTAGAGGACGGTGGCTCCATACCCGCCTCTGCGAAACAAGCAATGTGTCAGTCGATGTAAAGTGCTGATCTAATTGTTTATAATTAGAGACAGTCTGCGATTTAACTTTGAAAAGATCACAGAGAAGTTATAATATTTTTGATAATAAAAAAGAAATATTCTTTTAATTTATACGAAATTCAATATTTAAAAATTTTTGAAGTGCTAATTAAATCTAGGTGTTAAATTAGAAATGGCAAATTGAGTATGACATGCTACATTATTATCCAGGAATTTTTAAAAGTAATTAATTATCATTACTTGTTATCAAGTTAAAAAAATTACCGTTATTAATTACTGATTCACTTAAATAACTTGTTATTATTACCGTTATTTACAAAGTAACGATTCGTTATTCTACTATTATCTTTTTAATGTTGAAACAAGATTAATCTAAAAAAATTTTGGAATAATTTTTGTTAAAATGTTCGTAAAGACAGTAAATAACAATGGCACTATATTGATACGTTAAAACACAACTGAAAAGGGAAATACTTTTTTAGTCTGAGCTAGAACTTTGTGAAATAATAATATTTCAGAATAAATTTATATACGTATCTAGTTTTAGGCAATTTTGATCTTAAAACGCAATCCGACTGAAGTATTTTTTACAATAGTCTGTTCTTTATTTCTGCACTTTCTGAACTTGTGCAATAAGTTGAAGTGAAACAAACGTATATTTGTTTCACTTCAACTTATTGCACTGCATGTACCAGAGAATGCGGAAATAAAGGACAAACCTTAAATCCTTTATCACGTGACATTACTTTCGTAAAACTTAAATGGTATCTAAAATTTGTTCCTATACTAATACTGTATTGTAATTCGTTTTTAAACGTCATAAATAAATCACAGAGCCATATTAGCATCTTAAAACATTACTTAAAACAATCTTCAAGTAAGAACGAATTATGAATACTGGCCAAAGATTGAAGATTAAAAATATACAGAGATTATCATAAATAGATTCAAAAGATAAATAATGTCATAAATAGGTTTGAAATATAAAACTTAACAATAAAAGTAATTGTAAAATTCGTTACCGTTACAGTTACAAAAAAAGATAAGAGCCTTTATACAGTTACAAAAAAGTAACTATAACGGTGTTATAAGTAACGAATTACTTTCAATCCCTGATTTTTTCGAGTAAAATTTTCCTCGGAGAGGACGTTTTGAAATATAGTCTAGATATATATATTTTCCATCTCAGCAAATTGAAAAGAGGAAAGTCCGCGTGATGAGTTAGAAATAAACTTGGCATTCAGAAGAAGAGTAGAAGATACGATCGCAAGATTTAATTTATCTCGAGTCATGACAACAAATGTGGTCAATGTCTTACTTTATTAATCAAATACATACAAAATAATTATATAATATACATATAAAAATAATTATGTAAAATATTCATTGTAACCAGCGAAACTTTTTCAATTAACGTAATGTAATGCAATTGTATATCAAATATTTTGCATTCGCATTTGAAATAGTGAAAAACATCATTTATCATGGATATATATCGTATCTACTGTTTTACGCACGATGTTGAAGGTTTTTCCAGCACAAATTGAAACGCAAGCTTCTATTTACTATCGATTAATGCATCGAGGGGGACATGCGTGTAATGCTCTTTTTTTCTCGAAAGTGATCGATATCGGCATAGTTAAATATGGCAACTTGAGTTTCACCCGTTCTTATCCATAATGCACTGTTTACACAGTCACAAGGGGAACCCACTTTTTCTTGCCGGTGGATACAAATAAATGATAAATTATCAACGTCACACCGACAGCGTCGACGCACTGCAGAGAGATACTTATCGTTTCCTTTATTTCCAACTCCATAAGAATTATGAATCCATATCAGGACAAATCCATTTCAGGCAATTTTTTATTATCATTTAAATGCAACGTTATTAAACTTCAAACTTTAGATTGAATTTGTTTGAGTAAGATATTTTGTGTCGAATCTTATTATTTACATCAATTTACATCATTTACATCAATTTTAAGTAGACATGTCTTTCCTGTCTAAATTCTAAAAAATTAATCGTGGTGCAAAATACTCTTTCGAAGAAAACAATCACGAAAATCCTTGTTAAAAATATCTAGTTCTGCAGACTCGAATTCGTTAAGCGATTATCTGAGGGATGGAGATCTACCCGATGACGAATGATCGCCATCATTAACCAACATCTTTTCTTCGATTGATGGACTCTGCTGACGAGGTTAACGATTGCGGGGGGTATCCGTGAATATCGAGAAGAACGAGACTACCTTTTTGGCATGAAGGGGAAAAAGGGTCTAGTAGAGGTTATTCCCCATGAGAAAAGCCGCTTCACCAGATGACTGGCCATAAGTCAACCACCATGAAGAGCGTGACTTCGACGCACTTTATTAAGACAAACGAGCAGCCGCCTCTCCTGCATCCCTTTAGAGGCCTTTAATCGCACCCCTGAATCGTTCGTAAGTTATCTGTATGCGTGTTTGTTTCGCTATGAAAAAAGAAAAGTTAATGGTTGTTTAAAGTTTTAATAAAAGCACAGAAATAAAAGCAGGTTATATGTACGTATAAATATGTAGGTATGTATCTATATATACTTAATGACCAATCTTTTCAAATTAGGAGAAAGTTCCAAATTTTAACTCTTCATCCCACTTTACACGTCTCAAATTTTTTCCCAAATTAAGAACATGAATAATAAATTATTTCCTTTTGAATATAAAAATAACAAATGTAAAATAATAAGTAATAATGAAAAGCGAAAATAATAAGTATGAAATATAATTTTTAATATGTGAAGAATTTTATTTTTTATTTCAAAATACATTACTAATAAAATACATATTCAATAGAAAAAAACAATTTTAAAAAGTAAAATGTGAAAAATCTTGTAACTTGACGTAATTTTTGTTGTGATCTCATGTGATGTTGTACATTTTGTGTTATTAGTTAGTTATAAATATAATAACAATATTGTTTATGTGTATCGTTAACAATTAAAAACTAAAATAAACTAAATAAGATTCAGAATTTGATAAAGAAAATAAAAGCCATAATGAATAGCAGATATAAATGCGCAAAAATAATTTACTTTCATATATCATATCGGTAAACGTTTTGATTATTTTTTTTATTTTTCTCTATAAAAAACAAAAAAAAAGAAAAAATTGAATATTATAAATAATTTAACGAAAAGCAAATAGGAATAATGTTACAAAAAGAATATAATTTGCAAAGCTAGTGCATAAAATCGTCAACAGTGTGTATGTAATGTGGTATCGATTTGTCGGCTTCATAATAATTAAGAATGTAACTAGTTGAAACTAAAATTTAACATCAGTTAAATAATGTGCTAGCCAAGTCTCAACCATATTCCAAAGAAGTAATAAAGTCAGAATGTATTAAAATTTAATTTTTGATTGCGCCAAGAGACTGTGACATAAGGTCAGATATTTTCATTTTATTCCTCTTGACGATCATGTCACAGTTTTTCTTGGCTTGATTAATTAAATTTTAATTTTTGATTGGTAACGATAATTTTTAAAAAGTAACTTTCCATTCCGTACTTATACACACGGTCCGTCGTTTCTTTATATGCGCGCAGTTAAAACTATTTCTAGTTCTATATACAACATCGATATCGCAAATTTTAGATACAATCGACGATAATACATAGAAAGACAATTTCGAACAGTAGTAACTGGAACTTATGTCAGACTGGCTTCTCAAGATCGATGTTGAACTCGTCTTCGCATCGCGAAATATATCGGTCAGATGAAGACCTCTTCAGTGACACAGGTGTGCGGATGCAGAAACTTGCTCGGTAAGTCGTTAGACTCTCAAACCAACGAGATCATTTGCTCATAGAAAATGGGAAACGGCTAAAACGCCACAAATGAAATAACGTACTTATTCTAAGCACAGTACTTAAACTGTAAATGGTGTCAAATAGCCAGTAATGTAGATTGGTCAATTATTAATGTCGATCAACGTCATCGATGTTGAATCAGTATCGACTAGACATTGATTGACCAATTTCTGACTAGAGAGTTCTTTTTTTTTGTTTTTTCTTTTGTAAAAAGAAATCTCATTAAAAATAAAAAATTTAATTTAAAAACCGTTAAATAATATATAACAACTAATACAATTAATACCAAAAATATAAAATAAATTGATTAATCAATAACAATTTGATTTTGATGTGTCAATCATCAAATCTTAAATCGAAGAAATATAAAAATTCATATGATATCAACAAATTCGTTTTATTTTCATAAGGATTTGTAAAATAAGTCACAAACTCTATCATCAGTCAGACACGGCACGTAGCAACGTAAAATGATGAAACGTCCTGACAGGAGCTGTCAGGACATTCCAAACCTTGGCCAAATCCAGGTTGCAGTTTATATCCAGCTCCATGTTCCTGTGACTTCTATTACATTTCATTTATTTCTAACCCAAAAATAACAAAAGTTGTGAATATACACGTCTTTACACATCGTGATTTTTGTCGCCGTATCTCGCAAAGTTGACGGGAATGTAAATCGTCAGTTAACGAAATTGCAAGTTTAACGTCGACGTTCGTGACTTGTCTGTCTGCATTGCATATCAATGTGATGTTGAATTGGCGAAATATACTGACCTTACACGATACTGATTGAATTCTTAAAAAGGATCAAGATTCATGAGATAATTCACTTCTTCATTCGTTGCTAGATTCAAAACCGCTAATTTCTATTCGCAGCGGTTAATTCATTCGCGAGTTTTCGATGTTGAATTGGACGAAATCGGCTGAAATTTATAACACTATAACAAACTCTGCGAATGAATTCACCGAGCACGAAATTTGCCTCGTGGTTATTCTCCGCGTTTTAACGAATGATTCAACCATGTCGGCTGGAAAGCCGACTCTCATCGTACACGCCCGTTTCCGGATTAAATATTAAACATACGATGTAAAAATTAAATAAGATACGTTGCCTCTGAAATAAGTCATCTGTAAATGTAATTTTAACGGAGAGTCTGACGATCTCGAATAAAACTTATGATTTATTATTTTTCTCAAAACGATTTTTCGTGTGAATAATTTCTATATCTGAATTAGAAATTTTACTTAATACGATATTTTATTAGAGAAATTAAATTAAAATCAAATAAAATTTGATTATATTTTATAATAGATATATATATATAATATAATATATATATATATATATATATATATTTACAAAAAAATTCTTAAATGTATTAATTTAATTGATGTAATCACATTAATTTCAGCCAGGTATAATAAATTACACAATACAATATTTAACAAATATATGTAATATTGGTCTTTTTTAATAAAATTAAAAAGTGGCTATCTAAGCTATTCTGGTATATAAAAATACAGATAATACAATCCATCAAACGTGACAATTGATAAATGAGCGAACGTGCTAATTAATCATTAGCCCGGTACCGTAGAGTGGTCTTCCGATTTTATCCGCTATTTATATATATTTCAAACCGCAATGAATATCCGTAATTGATCGGCCAACCGAGTAATTAGCGCAGCTGTAATTGAGAGAAAATCGCGTTAAAGAAGCGCGCAAAGCGCTGAGCGGACAGCGTTTCCCGATCGCAATTGCATTTCCCATATTTGACGTTAATTGGCCGCGCGGGCAATTAGTTACAGTAATAATTGAGGAGAAACAAGATCCACACCAGTGCCAAAAACGCCGACTAATCGCGGTATTATTTATGATTAGTCATGGCTTGAAGTCAAGCAAAAAATCTTCCAACATTCTGACATTATTTTGATATAAGGATAATTTACATGTTTGAGTTTATTGTAATTTCATCCTATAATTTAATTAGTTATTAATTGAAATAACTCTCTCATCTCTAGGCATGTTCGGATTCCCACCCGGTGCTCCCCGAGTCCTTGTTTAACATTCAGTACACAACAAGGATAGAGTGATATCTAGATGGCACTCCGGTGGGAATTTGAACCTATGTTGTAAATAGCCTATGTTATTCTCAGCAAATTGTGACATTTTAACAAAAAATGAAGTATCAGTTTTTAATTATAGAACTATAAAAGACTTTTTGAAACATTAATGCTTTTACATTCATCAAATTTTTTACTTTATTTTATTTTATTTTTACAAAACGTAGACATTCTTGTCAGTAACTAATAATATCCTATAGACAAAACTATAGACAAAAAAATTGTTAATAGTATTGTTATTTTAATAAATATTTATTTCGTATAAATAAAAATAAGATTCTTGCAACGCTACAATTTTGAAATAATTTCTTTTTAATTACAAACATGAGAGAGAGAGAGGGGGGGGAGGGGGACCGTGGGAGGGAGGGAGGGGTGGGGAGAGGGAGAGGAAGAGGGAGAGAGGGGGAGAGAGAGAGAGAGAGAGAGAAAGAGAGAAAAAACAGAGAGAGAAGTCATTATTTTCATTAATAGATATCTATAACACAAACAATAAATTAATCATTAGTTTTACTTCTCATTATTATTTTGTAATTAGTTTTCTTTTGAGATCTTTCTTAAATGCGTCCCTGATTATGCATATATCAAAACCATAGATTACATCACGATGTTAATTAATTAGCAAGAAACTAACTAAACTAGCTTGTAATCGGAGAAGAAAAAGTTTACAATGAGCGATTTTGTTGGCTAGAATTTTAATCACTCGTTTTTCATGGTATTAATTGCTCTATGATAGAATTTCGATGAGGCAATCTGAACAAACCCATTCAAGTTTTTGATATTTTCTGTTTTTTTTTTCACATTTGTCATTCCCTTGAGCATGACGTTGTACAAATAAATAAATACGATATAGAAACAAAATCATTATTGGCAGGATTAAATACTCACTATTCTAATTACTATGTACAATGTAACGTGTTAAAGATATTATCAATTTGTAGTATTCCAAAAGTTCTAATTTTTTAAATAAGTTTTTATATTTTTTAAATAAATCATTAGAGCAAACAAATAATATAAAATAAGTTTTTATATATTTTAAAGCATAGAGAGTTTTAATAATTGTCATTTCATCAAACATGAGAAAATGATAAAAAAGATTGCAGTTATTAAAGTTTTATATATATATAAGGTACATTGTCAATACAATATTTTACTATATTGAATTTAAAAGAAAATAAATAAAAAATAAATTAAATAGTTTGATATTAAAAATTTATAACTAAAAAGAAACCACAAAATATTTTGCCATTTTGACAGTTATAAATTCATAATGTTATATACTAAACTTGTGTTTCAAAATTTTATTTTGCTTAATAGATAAAAGATAAAGAAATAGTTATTTAAAAAAATAAAAAAAACATTTCCAAATTATAATATAAAAACACAAATCCTTTGGTAAGGTCTGTTTCTCATCAATGACGCGCGAGAGATCGAATGAGCATATCTGCTCATCCAAGTGCGTTTCTCTCAAATCCGGGAAACGGCGATCGATGTAAAACCGTCGTGTAATATCGAATATGACGAAAACTTGGGTGAATCTTGGGCACGATAGCGGATTAAAGTTCCAAATCCGGCGGCTCGAGAAATAATATGCAGACGCGCAAGAGAGATACGAGGAGAGGCAGGAAATGAGAGCAACCGGAGAGAGAGTTGAAATTAAATTAAACTTTTGCTGTGATAAATCTTATTCGTTGAAGTGATATCTTCGCAAGATATTACGCGAGAGATGCGATCGATCGTCCGTTCTTTCATCTCGTCGACGGAAAATCATGATCGTCAAAAGTCCGAAGATTAATTCCTATTATATTTGCCCGCTCTATCATTTATCTTGATTAATCGCGAATTATTAATTATTGATATCATATATTTTTACTCTTACACACGTTTACATAAATATCTTTAAAAATTTTTTATGTTTACAAGTTTTGTAGAAGCATTTAAAACTTATATTAAATATTTATATAATTCCCTTTTCAATTACATAGCAGTATAATTAAAAATATTTGCTACTAATATTACCTTTATATTAATTTTTGTAAAGTATTCCGTATAATTATAATTTTATTGGATTATGTAAGTGTGATTATATATAAACAGATAATAAAATAAATAAAATATTTTCTATTAAAGAAGTAAAAATACAAAAAAATACGGTTTCACGGATACCAATTGATACAATTTATTTATTTGGCGTATAATAAACTTGCATGTAAAAATATATTTGTTGCACGGAAACTAATGAATTTCATTTCACCACGTTGTACACCGAGTCGGTTCACTGAGAAGCATTTTTATTGTAATTGGTTATCACTATTTGATATATTGAAACGGATGTGGTTTTTTCCCCTCCAAAATATGAAAAAATTATTTCGGACATGCGAAGATTTACCAAACCGCAATGTAATTAATATTTTCAGCGAAATATTCCTATGAAAATTTTTAAAAATCTATATTGTTTTTAGCCTGTAATATTATAAATTCTGTCCCTGTATACTTTTCTCCGTCTGCAATATACATGTATGTATATATAAATATATGTATATATAAACAGATTTTCATTGAAAATGTTTATTGTATCATATTCAATAATATATTCAATAACTCTCGTATGAATAACAATCAATTTCTAGATTTCCTCCTTTTTATGAAAAAAAATTTACATTATATACATAATTTTTTTATATGTATTTTAAATTGGCTCATTTTTCAGTATCTACATTTTTAATTTTGTATCATCAAAAATCGGTATACGTTGAAATATAAACCTTACGTAAATTACAAGGGAAATAATTATCAAATATAAAGTATCTCGAAAGAATTATGAGAACTTTATTCACTAATGCTTGATTTGTTTGATCATATCGAAACTTGATTTATTTGATCGTATCAAAAGTTATCTCACTCTGTTAGTTGAATAGCTTGTTTCTGTCAATTATTCTTTGGAATTATAAGTATGAAGAATCTTGTATCTCCAAAAGGAAAGTATCGCAAATCCTTATATAAAATAAGTTGATATAATTTGTATTGAAGATCTTTTCTGATCCGTGACATAAGTAAGTTACATAAATTTTCAAATAATTCTTAATAATTAATTAAAAGACCTAATATTGCCTTTTCCCTTATAAAAATAATTTGTAACTCGTTATAAAGTTGAAAAAGAGATCATTTGCAATACAAATGATGATATACAAAATGTTTTACAATTGTTCGTCGAAACATGATGACAATTACTACATCGCGGAATAAGACAAAAGTTGCATGCATAAAAACAGTCTCATCCCTCTCTCTGATATTTCCTCGCGCGAAATACGACTATCCGTCAACAGGATGCCATCACGGGCAGTTTGCGAGAAAACATGAATTTGTACGGCGCATTAAAACAAATGGAATTTTCCATGATGCACTCAACGATGTCACGACGTTTTTGACATAACCAGTAGCATCCAACAAGAATCATCGACAGTCTTATTTCTTGTGCTGATTGCAATTTGTGCTAGAATGAAGAAATCGGTAGCTGACAATTCTGCTTTCATAAGTTTGTTTACGACAATGATAAGCGAAACAAAATAGTTCCTAACAATCTTAATATCCATAACGAAATAATTTCTAACGCACATTTGAATATATAGGATAGTCCGTTTTAGTTAATCCGATTAGTTAAGCCTATCAATTTTCTCAAAAATTATTGATAATACGAAAAAATGTTATCATTAATAATTTTGGAAAAAATTGACTGAATTGTTTAAAATAAACCATCCTCTGTATATATTATAAATAATTAAAATTGTTGTTTTATAATTAAAATTGTTGTTTTTATAATTTTTTATAATTTGTGTCTGCCAAATTCAATTTTAAAAAACACATAATTGATGCGATTTTTAATATTATGATATTTATTTTATTAGTGACAAAACTGTTTAACAATTTATTTTTTTTTAAATAAAACAGATTAAATCAATAGGATTTGTTTATTGTATAAAAAAGACACATATATTTTTAACACATGTAAGAAATATTTTCATTAAAAAAATAATTTAATTAACTATTTAATTAACAATAAAATTATGACTTTCATGAGAGACTCACGTTCGAAATCATCTGTCTGGTTCCTCTTATGATGAGTGCGATGATGATGACCAACCGGGATGGGGATCTGCTTCATGTTGAACAGATCCCGATGTTTGGCATCGATCAGTGGATTTTCTAACTGCGATTCAATCACCTCGAAGCTGGTAGAATTGTCCGGATGAGCGATGACCTTCACTGTAAATGACCGGATGTAACAAGTTGTGCACAAGAAGTGCATTTTCAAGATAAATCCATCCTCAGAAGGAATTAAAAAAACTTTTCTTCCGACTATATCACAAACAGCAGATGGAAGTAAGATCGTACGCAATTCCGAAAATTATTTGGAAATCACTCTTATTTGAAATTGTAGCTGTAGTTGTGAGCTGCAAAATTTAATTCAGAAGTTGTTACAAGATTGCGAAAGCATTTTCTTTAATTAATCCGCGAAAATATTTGTGCGGAAATGTGACTGCAAATGACGTCGCAGCGCGGGACGCGAAGAGTCTGAGAAATTAATACGATGGAACTGAAAGCTTTTTTTCTTAGCTACTGTACATCGAAGTAGATTGTAGTCGCATCGAAGTAGAACAAGATAAATAATGAATTATGACTTTTTGATCTATTCTAAGTGCATTCAAACACATTGAATAAAATTCCAATCCCGTTAAATAAAAAAATAAATAAGAAAGAAATACAATATGCTAGTTGTATTTCTAATTGCAAGAGAGTGTACTTATTTCTTTAATTCGTCAAGGAGAGAAGTTAATCAGATTAAAAGTTTAAAAGAGAAAAAAAATTAATATAATTATTTCAAATTTGTAATCGAGACTTATTTTGAATATAATTTGTTTTAATAATGACATTTTAACAATACATATGATAAGCAACATATGTAGATTTTGGAAATGTGTTGTGTATATGTGTTCAGAAGATACTATAAAAATATACATATTCGAAATAAGCATTACATTAACATAAATTGAAAATATTTTATATTTAAATTTATATATTTATATATTTAAATTTTCTCTTATGTTTGAAGAATATGTCTACCTTCAGTACACCTGAATTACATTCAGTATAATTAAAAATACGTATAATAGTATGCATAACTCTCTCTGTATATGTATGTATTTCTCAGGTATATTTATTATTTGTTAAAATTCCTTAGCACATATTGAGGAAACAAAAAAAAATTGAATACACTCAGTTTATATGACTATGTCATGTATAACATAGAGCGTAATGTAGAGAGAAAATATAGCTAATATAATATACCTTTCATCTTCCAAATATTCTCAGAATCTATACGTGCTGTTAGACATTTGTGTGTGTGTGTGTGTGTGTGTGTGTGTGTGTGTGTGTGTGTGTGTGTGTGTGTGTGTGTGTGTGTGTGTGCGCGCGCGC
>Ga0157364_1005586_pt1 | contig 12824 bp, 12 predicted proteins | sample AttsexASBM2_FD_111476 | JGI IMG/M metagenome (GOLD analysis project Ga0157364, IMG submission 111476) | Fungus gardens microbial communities from leaf cutter ant in Ribeirão Preto, State of São Paulo, Brazil - Atta sexdens ASBM2 | ecosystem: Host-associated > Fungi > Mycelium > Unclassified ... | reverse complement strand
TAATCAATACATTTTGACGGGATTCATGAATTTTGTCATTTGCAATTTTGTCACAAAGCACAGTATGGAAACCCGATTCATCCAAATTATCAACCTGCGCGTTCATCACAATTCTTCACTCACCGTAACTCACACAAAAGCGTAATTCGCGCGATGCTATTTTTCTCAACGTTCATTATGCTGGTGCATTAGCAATTAGTAAGGAAAGGGGGACATTATGTATTTTAAAACGCTAATAGGCTAACTCGCTCTTTTCCTCGTTAACTGCCACTCTAGTCAAGCTAAAATATTCTTACTTTACAGCCGCAACAAGTTTCCTAACAAGTTTCAAACAAGCATACTAGTTGCTAGGGAAAAAAAGGGGTATCGTGCAAACTACGCTAAAGGCGAGGTCCCCGTCGATCGTTACGGGGGCATTGCAGACGTTAGACCGATAACACACGTGCATTCTTGTACTCGATCGTGCGATGTCACTCGACGTCGCGTCGGGCCGCGCATATAATACGCTGTGTGGGCGCGCGCGCTGCGCACCACGGCATTCAGATGCGTTCGATCTCTTGCGTCCCTGTACGTGCACACCGACGATTATGCCAGGCCGTGTCGCATACGAGAGGGAGAAAGAGTGATAAATCGGTCGGTCGCGCCCGTGCAATTTGAATAATAAACAGCGCGCTCGCTAAACCGAGAAAAACCTCCAAGCTTGTATCCGCGTCGCGATTACGCGCTATAAACGAGCGCGCTCGACTAACGTCTCGTGTCCGAGCTAAATTATCCTCGCGCACTCTCTCAAACTATGTTTCCCCTGTCGAGTTACGATTCATGAAGTCGCGAACGAACAGTAAGTTCGAAAGTAAAGGAAACGTGTCGTCCTATTATTTCACTCTAAAACGAAACGTTCTCGTTCCATTTAACTATTCAGCTATCTGTCAATGCTGCACTGAGAAAAATATCTGGTTGAAAATGGATGAATCAGAAAATTCTGATTATCAATCAGAATTCTGCTATTACAACTAGAATTATATTGTAATAGTAAATTTAATTGAAAAATTCTGATTCCATTTCCAACCGGAATTCCAATTAATCTAACCACACCGAAAAAAATATATTCAAAAATTTATTTGTGAGAAATATTGTATATCTATTTCACTGAAATAAATCTTTATTTAAATACGGCAAAATATAATTTTATTTCTAGCAAATAAATCATTTATTTTATTTTTTTTTACAATTAATAAGATGTATTTCGCATCATCACAATCCAATTTCACAATGAATATCGACAAAAATGTAAGTAACATTTGCTTCGCAGTACTTCAATATTTTTCTCTCAGTGCAAACATTTTTCTTAGTGTGTGAATAACACTGTTGTGAATGTGAATTACATTGTTATATTTACATTGTTATATTAGTAAATTTCTGTTGTTATCTATTTAAATTATAGAGGTATAAATTACGATAAAAATACGGAAGAGAATATTGCGGTACGATATTACGACCAGGAATTCGCTCCAAGTATTTAAAGGTTTCTGAATGAGTCAAGCGCGTCTCTATAAAAAAATGTACTATCACGTCCTTCAATATAGTCCTTGGTAGCTGTGGGATAGAGTGGGATATGAAAATCTGAAGAACGAGATCAGAGGGGCGATCAAGCACAATGGCTTGTTGTGCCGCGTAAGCCGCACTTCGGCCTCTCTTTAGAATCCTCAGTGGCTCAGTCTGAACGCGCAGCAGCACCAGATAACTTCCTCTCCCGAGGGATGCGCGACAATGCAACGTCGCGGATGCGATGCGTCGCGTTTCTCTGGGAAGAAGCTAAAATTGCGCCGGAAGCATTCGCAGCTATCGATCGCGGCTTACTCACGGGAAATGGCTCGTTAAAAAGATTGCAGAGGACCAAATGAGCTTCGCGAAGGAGCGCGAAAGCTTCTTGATTTCTCCGGCAAAGCTTACGAATCGACGGGAAATATGTTGTTATATCATGTCAAAACAGCATTTAATCAAACACTAATAAATTCTATTAATCCAATTGAATTTCTGTTTAAAACATTATACAGTTAATCACGATTGTATAATAATATATTGATCACAAAAAAATAATCAAATTTTTTTCCTAAATTATTTAGAATAATGGCACGAATTTTTTTCACTGTTTAATATAAAACATATCTTTACACTGTGTTATACTGCAGTGTTCAATTCATAATATTAAATAATTATACTCCATTTGAGCTATTTTTTATCATTTCTATAAATCGCGAATGTCCATTCAATATATGTGTCGTTATTTTAACTAAAATGATGATATTTAACAATTAAATTCAAGAAAATATATTAAATTTAGTTTATAATTTATTAAGTGCATAGTTAATACAGATTATTTACTTTGAAATTAATCACAACGGATTAATTTATATCTTGACATACACAAAAGTTAAAAATAACGAAATGTTATTTAAATCACAAGGGATCGAGTTACCATTACTCCTTTGATATTTAACAATATGGATAAAAGATAAAAGCTCCTACTTACTTTATACACGTTTATTCATCTATTTCCAGTTTAAAAGTAACGGAATGTATGTGTGATGTCCGTCGAGATCCGTATAAAAGTTCACTCGATATGGCTTATGTATCTACTATCACCATGCGGGCGAAATATAAAGAGTGCAAGCGGCGAAGTGCCAGCGTGCATAAGATAAAATTAGATATTCGGTCACGTGTGCAGTGTTCCCGGCAGAAGTGTTAAACAATTTTGCCAGAGGCACGTTTCGGCGAATAAAAATAGACATGATAATTCTGAGCGGAAGATGGAAGAGCTGGAGAGGGATAGCGAGAAAGGGAGTCACGCCAAGAGACGAACGCTGCGGGATAGTCGGCCGATTATTGACATCAATGCACCTTTTAACTTGCTCAAACGGTCTTCGTTATTTCTACATTAAATTAACTGCCGTGGGCCAAGTCACTGCAGCTCTCGTCTTCTTACAATGTATCGAGGAAGCCAAAATTTCCGATGGGACATTCGTTGTCATCTGATGCTCTTCTAGGATTTCGAAACACTTAATCCGTTTCATAATATTTTCTCCCGAAAGTATTTCTGATCACGAAATTGTTTTTTTTTCTTCTAGGTAATCCATAGATCAAACCATATAATTCTTTCCGCGCAGAACAAGAATTAAACTTTCCGAAAGTATCTCTCCTTTCGTTTTACTTTATGCAAACCCTCATTGTTCTGTGTACCCTATTAATCTCTTAGTTTTTAATTAAATTAAGAACTTGAAAGATAATTCTTCAACAAGCGTTGCTCATGCTCGTAAAATAAAATTTCTATCTGTTTTAGCTGTAGAAGGGAAAGTAAATTCGCTCGAGAATTTTCAATCGCCTTTCGGATGAGTGAAAATATCGACTGATTCGCAATTGCTACGATGATGAAAAAATAGAACAAATCTTGCGATGACGAGTAAGATGATACTCAAAGATAGATTTGTATTTCGAGAAGGCTCACGAGATCAAGTCCCGAGAGTGCAGCGGCCTAATGACGTTTGCGCCGAGATTAATCTCCGGTCGCGCACGACTTACGCAAAGTCGTACTCGAAGTAACTCCGACTTCGCCTCGGCGGCAAGTTAATCAAGATCAGAATTAGTGGTCCCGCTGCAGCCACACTCGCGTCATTAATGGGTTACTTGAGATCGCGAGCACACGAAAAAATAGGGTAATCCCTCTCGACCATTATACAACGAAAAGCGTTCTCAGAGAGAACGTTCTTTTTATATATAATTGTAATAACGTTTAAAGACATTTTTTTCATATTATACAAGTACAGAATATTTCAACCAACCAATTATTGTGGTAATATACACAGTAAAAAACATTTCATATTTATGTTGAAAATAGCCATTCAAGACTTTTTCAAGAAATTTTTTGTTGAATTTTTAACATTTTCAAAGGTTAATTTATAATAACATGATACTATTTATATTAAAATTTAATACTTCTTAGTGTCAAAATAACACAATTTTTGACAAACAAATAACATGAGTATAATGATTTAAAATGGAAATTCTAAAATGAATGAATAAAATATGTGTTAATTTAACATATCATAAATGTTAATTTACAGAAAAAGTTATGTTTCCACAATTTGTTTAAACTGTGCAAAAACTGTATCAATTTATTTTACTGTTTTTGTGTTTATTTTTCTAAATAATATATTACTTTAATATATTCATCTTGTGTTCATTCTTGTGTTAAATTAACATATAAATTTGAATAGATTGTTTGATTACGTAAAATGTGTTAAATTTAACAGAAATTTTCCAATGGTATAATAAATTTTTAAAAACAAACTTTTATTTAAAATTTACAATCCATTAGATGTCCTCTTTTTTTGAGCTCAGAGACAAAAAGAAATTACAATCATTCGATATATGTAACGAGATTGTGTCGTTTCACCATTATTCCTAACGAGTTTTCTCATGCCAGCCGCCTGCGGCAAACGTAAAAAAAGGATTCCTTTTGACGGCTGTCCTTGGCCGTGACTAACCCGTCCTTGACGGGCACATGATTACCTTGAACAAGAAGTCCCCAAAAGCTTGCGTCATCTTATTCATGGTTGTCGGTCCGATATACGTAGAAACGTCATTCAATTATATATCCTTCTATATAGCAAGCGAGTCGCACGCTTTTCTAAGTGATGCATAATGATAAATGAAACTAATTTCAAGATCCGTATTAATTTCATTATTAATTGAGTATGCACTTGTTAAATGCAATATTAATCATTTCGACTTGCAAATATTTACCAAAATTAAAATTCTGATCATTAAACAAGAACAATCTACATAAATCAAGGAGATTGAATCTTGATTTATGCAACTTCTGCAATTTTACATATTTAACTTTCTCTGTAAAAAGAAATATCGACGATACCAGTTTGGTTCAAACACGCAACATAACAAGTGCAAATTCTTTCTTATCTCGGATAATTCTAAATTATTCCTTATCTCGGAAATGCGTGCAACATTTTTTCCAAGCGAATTTACCTTGCATGATCGGCGCTTATAGCTCTTATAGCAGGGGTAGGAAAATTTACTCTTACTTGCCGCATATTTAAATAACTTTTTGATTTCTGGTTATTCGTTCCAAGCGATTATCCTGCTGAGTAGAAAAAGAGGCGTGGAACGCAGTAAAAAGGAAAAGAAGGGAGAACAAAACGAAAAGAGCCGCGAAAAAAATAGCAAGAAAGAAAAACAAGATTCGGAGGAGGCCGCAGGAACTATCAATCGAGAGACAGCCGGTTTCCTTACCCGGAGGGTAAGGAAACTCGTAGTCGTGTCTGAATTATTACCGTCGTCTGTAAAGTCACTAGACGCGTGTCTGACCAAACACACCGAAGCAGTTAGAGTAGCGTCCAGCGTGAGATTACGGATATCGGCCGCGCACTTGTTAAACGCTTATACCGATCGTAAAGCTAAGAGAATACCCGCTGCCGTCCTCGTAAACATACGGCCGACCGTTGCACACCATGATCCCCACCGGTGATCGTCTGGCGGTTCTGGGGCGCGCGAATGCACGAACTCTCAAGTGCCACCGTCGATTCCGTGTAATCATGCAAATTACGAGAATGTACTATTTCGGTCGTTTCTCTGCCTTTTCGTTCGTTCCCGCTTCAACGATGACGACCGCAACCGTGAGATTAGATCGACGAGACTTCTGTTCCCACTACGCCCCCTCTTCCTCCTTCGCGCTCGTACGTTAGGTAACACCGGTAATTATCATTCTTCGCGGTTACAATGGAGAGCTGATGGCGAGACGGTGCCGAAAGCGAAGAAATCTAATCTATGGCCACTTCAGGTTTTAGCAACCGTGAAATATGTATGTAAGTAGTAGTACTTTCAACGTCAACTCCAGAAAGAAATAGAGAAACGTCCACGAGATGGATATATGTTTGGACAGAATTTTATACCATCTTTTAGAAAGGACAATAAAAGTACTCATATATTTCTTACAGAATTATTTTGCCAATATTTTTGCTTAGAATAATTTTATTAGGTGTTTCATCATTCATGCTACCGCAATTTAACAACACGAGCATTTCTCTCTCGTTAATATCTCCTTACTCAGACATTTTTTTTCAATGTGTCGATGCATAAATAGAAAAATACATTTCAATGAATATTAAAGCAGAACGAATGTGACAGCGTTTAAATTGAATTTCGATTGCAAGGAGCCAACTAAACACGGTCATCACATGGCTTTTGACAGTAATGAGCCTTCAGAATGCTACAAATCTTCTTCATCGCCTGGGACGTCTCTCAAGCAGCCGCGTTCCGCGACTTTAGCATTGCTAATACGGTACATATCGAATTAACGTTCGCATTGCGATGCAAACCTCCGCAAGAGCAAGAGAAAACTCTCAAAACGAGAGTGTCTGCAATTTTCCAACTCGGGAAAACCGCGGGGTTTCTTCACAAGAGAGAGAGTTTCCTCAAACTCTACCTTCCGCCGTTAACTCTTATCCAACCAACCTATTTTCTAAAATAAACGAGCAACATTAACTTTTTCTATAAAGAAACAAGTTGCATCATATGAAAATATTATACAGTATAATATTATTATAGAATACATATGCACTGGTAACTTATTTCAACAAAATTAACTTGTAGAATTAATTTGTATATTCGTAAGAGAGAGAGAGAGAGAGAGAGAGAGAGAGAGAGAGAGAAATTACATTTACATTTATTTACATTTTACGTAATGTCTATTTTACGTACAAATTTACACCAATTATTCAGTTATTCGTGATTATTTGCAGAGTTTGAAACATGCGCCAAATTGAGGTTGATGGTTTTTCTCTTCTCTCATCGAGAGAACTTTGTTCCCGTTTTGCGCCACGTCTTGACCCATAAATGGATTAATGTTGATACTCGCGTTTGGCATAGGCGGCGAGGTGATATTCTCAGTACGCTCGAGAACGAGGAATGCTACGAAAATACAGACAAGCAACCATGTAGGTTATGTAATAACTGCTGACAGTCGTGCGACTTTAAAGTCACGGCAGCTGCAGAATTACGGCGAGCGGAAGAGAGCGACGAGCGCGGGTAAAGCGGAATGAGAAAAAGACATGGAATTTGCTAAATGCGGAACGGAACAGCGAACCGCGTCCAAGGTGGCCAAGCGAAGGGGTTTAAACGAAGTTGGACATGCGCCAAACCTGAACTTGCATCGACGATATTTATGACTGGCGCTAGGCGATCTATATGATTAAGGTCTTCAAAGTACCTGCTTTAAAACTTGGCGGCACGAGATAGAAAGAGAGAAAAACGCGGCGTCGTTGTCGTAAAATATAGAAAGAACGATACAAGAAAGAACGAGTTATGACTCCGCCCTGATTCGTGGTTGTAGTTATCATCGCATCCTTCTTCCTTTCCGCTTCTATGGCGCAATTTCGAGATATTTCTTCTAGAAGAATTTCTCTCTCTGAATTATTCTCTCTGAAACTACTTAAAGAAAAATCGAGTAAATTCACAATTTTTATAAGAGAATAATTAACACTTTGAAAGAGAAGATTTAATAGTATAAATCTATATTTATCAAATTTATTTATTAAATGATCAAACAATTTTATAAAACTCACAATATCATAATTTCAACATACCCTTTAATAGATACTATTTAATAGATACTATTAGCTTTCATTAATCTTGCGGTAGAGTTAAAATAATTTATTAAAGAAAATCAGAAAGAAAGGAAACTATATTGTATTTTCTGCGTGTCACTAGGTTACTACGAGATTTCTGCTCTCTTGAATGACCAGCTGGACTAGCGTAACCGGTTTACTGCGGGCAAAGAGGTCACAAATCAATTTATCTACAGACATTTGGGCAACGAATAGGGCAAGCAAATCACCACGAATCGTACAAAAAGAGTTTATTGCCACGTTTTACAACTGTCTGGCCATCTGATCTTTGTCACTAAAAAAAATACGAAGTTAATACTGATTTTTATAGGTAAAATAAGTTACGGGAGGCTTCACGGCGCTATTTTCTACTTGCGTGAACTTTCTGCCAATTTTCTCTCAAAAATTGCAAAGTGTATACGAATAACCCCGTAAAAAGATCTCATCATATCACAATCAGTAGTCTAACTTCAGCTTACGGTAATCCGCGTTCTGCATTCTCATCGTACTTTGTCAGATCGCCGTATTATGCGAAACCAGGTCACGCAGCAGTTCAATCAGTGTCACAAGAAATAGGAAGTTCTCTGAAAATCTCGAGATTTCCTCAGATCATTTACGTATTTTGTAATTCCAACGAGAATTCGCGCGCTGAGATCGCAGAGATCGTATCTGCAGGAGGAAAGGAAGAGAAAAGAAGGAAAGAAGAATCGGTCTCTCGTGGAGCTGGTCGCGTGTGCCAGGCCAGACATTATACCGCGTTACATAATGCAGCGGCGATTAGATAATAGTAATTATAGGTTGCGCAGGAAGTGCAGCGGAGTCCCCGAGGCCCATAATCAGACCCACCCACTCGCGCGCATGCTCACGTACAAATACACATACGCACAAACACAAACACGCGCACGCACACACGCACAACACATGCGTGCATAATCCATGTTCGCACGCACTATATTACTATCTGCCCGCACCCAATCCGTAGTATTATGACGTACGTGGAACCTAGCATGCAGCTGATGCGTGTCACGCGTGAATTTCCAACGGATCGAGTTTCCTGGCTACCACCGGGAAATTCGAGGCATGATCTGAAGTTACCAGAGAATATCGGGGAGTGCTGTACATCGGAGAAGAAAAGTGTCGTATGATATCGGAAGGTACTGCTAGAACTGACATCTGAGACTCTATTGGAAATTATCGAAGGATCACTAACTCTAGAGAATAGACTGAGGAAAGAAGAGAAAGAGAACTCACCTCGTCTGTCATAGCGGAAGATACGTGGACTGCCAAATGTACTGGTGAGTTTAGTGGTACCTTCTTTGGCAAACGCGGCGACTTTGAAAAAATAGCGTGCGACGCGTGCATCGTACGTCGCGACGTCAAATGTGTGGGAGATACGTCAGTGATGCATCAGCGAGGAAAGTCTGACAGCAGCGGGCGTCGAGGCCGACAGGCGCGATTCACTGTTATTTCATTTTATCTCCTTTTTCTCTTTATTTTTTATGTTTTTTGTTCGAACTCGCCGGACGGATGACGCGGGTGTCCGCGGCAGAGAACTGGCAGAGAGGAAGAGAGAGAAAGGAAGGGCTGCTACTACTAGGGCCCCAACAGCGACGAAGGGGAGCGCGATGCGGCAGGGAGAAATCGTTCAATGTCAAGGTTACATGGGCGCACGCGCATAGAATCGACTATAGAGCAGAAGAGAGATAGGGCGGAAGCGGCCAAGAGGAAGGGAAATGGTATAGGAGGAGGAAGAGGAGAAGGAGAAGGGTATGGGAGGACCCGCTAGCCTTGGCAGGATGCTTTCCAGTGGGGATAAGATGCATCTCCTAGTTGCATCTGGTCGACGAAAATATAATGCCAATTGCGTGCGCCGCCCCGGGTTTACTGTGTAAGCACGTGGAATTTATTTGGACGAGAACAGCCGAGATTACCGCTCGCAATCTCGTTTTGTATTCGCGAAAATACGTAAGACCGGAACGTTCCGTTCATGCTACGAGAGGATTCGCGAACAAATCGGTAGGAAATGAAAGAAGACGAGAATAACTCTGTCGATCTCGTCGATGTGATATTATAAACACTGATGTTACACGCGACTCCGCCAGACAATTCAAAACGAGATATTACGTTTGATTTTCATATGAGAAAAATTGTATTTACGCGAAACAATCATTATAATATAATTTTAAATTTAAATTCAATGTTCAATCTATTTTTTACATGGAAAAATATCATTCTACTGCTAAGAAAAGTAATTACTTAATTTGCTTTCTTTTTTTAAGTTTACTTTCTTCTTTTAACGGTCTTTAACAAAAAATATCTTCTTGAAAATAATCTTAAAATATACTTATATTACAAATTTTAGAAAAATTCTATATTATTATATACTCAAAACAATCTATTTTCTTTTGAAGAATATTATAAAATTGATTAAAAAAACGATTCTTTATATAAGCAAATCGAATTTTTTGTAATTTAATAATTTTAATTGAAGTATTAAATTTACTAGAATTCAGAATATATTTTGAATAATTTAATGTTCGTGATAAATTTATGATAGATTTGCGGATATATAAACTTTCGAAATATTTGAAATAAGTAATTATTACTTGCATATATTTTAATTAAATACGAAAATTCCTACATTCGATCAAAGTGGATCTTAGTGCTTCAGTATTTCTGTGTAAATTTATACACATCTAATTCTGCAATCTGTGCGCTAAAATCTTTTTCAGTCTTGAAACGCAATCATGAGCAGAATCAGAATAATAATACTATCACTTATTAAGTTGATAAGCAATTTAATAACATTTTGATGAAAAAAAAAAACATTTTTATAAGAATATTAATAATTAAATGTTAATGAAAATCTTAAATCTGCAAATAATTTTAGTATGTATTTTTCTGTGTACTTATGAGATTTCACGTAATTTTCTCGATTCGAACGTTTGTCTCTCATGTATGAACGAGGCATATATACATCGTTTTAATATTTCTGATAAGATCTAAGAGAATAGTATAACTTCAAACTCGCCAACTTTTGCAGCACAGTTGCTTCAGGCAACCTCTTTCGGTACCGACTTTAATGCACTTCCTGCGAACGCGGAACGCGGGGAAAGAGATAGAGGAGTGAGTTTCGAGTGCAATTTAAGTTATTCTGAAGGGTAACATCGAGAGACGCGAGGCGCAATTTCCACAATGCGAACGCCGTTTTCGGCAATTCCTATCGTCGAGTATTCGTTAATTGTCCCGCGGCAAGACGAAACACGTTCCATTTAGTCGCCGAATTGCGAGCCACATCTCGGAAAAGCAGAAACGACCGATAGTCGCGTAAACTCATATCGTTTACGAGAGAGATCGACCGCCGAGTATCGAAAAACGATGGAACGGAGCGAGCGAGTATACAGAAATCGGGAATGTAAGAATTCCGTGATAACAGGCGTTTGCACGATATTCTTTCCCGAAAGTTAACGCGAATTTTTCCTGCAGGTTACAGGAACGTCGAATTATTGATAGTTCTTGAAAAATATCGTGGATTCGTCGAGTTCACATTCACTTAATACCCGAATGCCTCGTGCAGCAAGTTCTGCGACCGTTTCAGGAAAAGAAGAAATCGGAAAGTGGCTTCTAATTTTTAAAGAGTAACGGAAAGGTGACTTTTAAGAGTCCTCTACATAGAAATCGTAGATGGTTGTGAAGTCTTAAGTCGTAGGAACTAATCACAATCAAATATAAGGAGAATATTCGATTAGAATTGGTCAGTTTCCTACAACTTAAGATTCCACGACCGTCTACGATTCTTCTATGTAAACAGCAAAAAGAGACAAAAGGTGAATTCGAAAACGCCCATGGTGGTATTTTCCTGAAGCCGCTAAAGTTCTTAAGTTGATCGAATGTTGTTTGATCTCAAAGCAGAATATTGTTTTGAAGACATTATAACGTTCTTCGTCTCCCTCCCTCCCTCTCTCTCTCTCTCTTTCTCTCTCTCGCCCAGAGTTAAACAAATTTTAATGCGAGGGAAACGATGACCGGCGTAGTTCAGAGTTTGTCGCAACATAAATGTCAGACGAGCGAACGGAAAAAGGATATTTTTCCCTTGGACGCGTCTCTTCTCCGCCACTTCCTTCCCTTCGGCCACCAGGGCGGCCAGGACTTTAATTTATACCCGGTGGCACCTCTCTTTCTTTTTCTCCCTTATATACCTTTCTCTCGCTTGGGTTCGCTGTCTCACCGGGCCGCGAATAAAGCTGCCGGCGAAGTTTTTTTAGTGCTGGTCGCGCACTTTTCGAAAAGCATCGACCGTAACACTTGCGCAAGCTTTAAACGGCCACGTATTACCATCGATAAAGAGGGTCATAAAGAAGAGGCAGGGCGAGTCGTGCGGAAGAAAAGAAACCAAGGGGAGGATAGAGAAAGAAGAGAATGCGCATGTGTTTCGTTTTTGGGCGACGCTCCGACCAGAGCAGGGAGATACCAAGCAAAGGATACCGACAAAAACCACACCCTAAGTGCAGTGGCGAAACATCTCTGAATCTTGCCTCTGTGGCCATATAAAGAAGCGCAATGGTTCTTCTCAGAAAAGTGTCAAAGTTATGAACGTTTACTACTAAATTGTATTCCAACATTTACTTGTCTAAAACTAAAAAAATATTTCTCAGTTTCTAAACAGCAATTTTCGAGACTGTTATACAGATGAACAAAAATAGAATATGGTTATAATAAATTGCTACGTTATGCCGTTTTATCTAAATCTCAGATAATTTTATACGCGACATTCAGAGAACAGTGCAATCGTAGAAGCGAGGATATAAATGACAACAATCCCAGGTTATCCTCTAGACAAAGCTCGCATATAATAGCAATCGTGGTAGTGGGTGAAGCGCACAGTTTCATCACGGCTGTCGCGGGGCGGATCATTTAACTGGGAGTGCACTCGATTACGGGGTAACCCAGTCGCCACCGTATCCGTCTCGTCTGGTGATGACGGTTATCAGTGCAGACGACGAGGGCGACGATAACAACGACGGCGGAGATGGCGCAAACGGAAACAACGCCAGAACGTCCGGCTTTATGCCCGTCGGCGATTTAGTCTCTTCTCCCGAAGATCTATATGCAAAGATTTCTCTCTCTCTCTCTCTCTCTCTCTCTCTC
>Ga0157364_1005585_pt1 | contig 12825 bp, 2 predicted proteins | sample AttsexASBM2_FD_111476 | JGI IMG/M metagenome (GOLD analysis project Ga0157364, IMG submission 111476) | Fungus gardens microbial communities from leaf cutter ant in Ribeirão Preto, State of São Paulo, Brazil - Atta sexdens ASBM2 | ecosystem: Host-associated > Fungi > Mycelium > Unclassified ... | reverse complement strand
ATATAAGGCCACTGGAACAATAAGCATCCGACATAAAAACGCCATATTGATTTACATAAGATTCATTAATCCAGCGGCCTTAAGTTGTGATTATGCAGCTTATGTTATTTTGTGTGTGATGGACCTTACATACGTAGTACGTTTATATATCATTGATACAACATACTCTATCAATATCGCACACATATATACGTACAAATTTTTTAACTAATCTTTCATTAGGCAACCTAATTCTAAGAATTTAACATGTAAATTCCTAGTCCAAGAATTGTTTTATACGTGCAAAATATAAAACTTATATATAAAACAAATATTATTACGAGTCGACGCCGGAAGTATAACAACATTACAATAACAAAATTGTAATTTTCCAACTTTTTTCTTTTGCACAAAGTCAACTAGTTTGGACTGCATTATCGTTTATACTTTAATTGTGAAAAAGGATTTTTTAATTTGTAAAGACAATTATAAAAATATTTATTTAAAAAATAATTGATATAGTCGTAAGATATACATTTTTCTAAATGAACATCTTTTTTTCCTCTCTTTCTTTTTTTCTACTTAATCGTAATAGTCGTGACAGCTTCTGTTATTTCCTAGCGTTCTTGATATTTTATTATACATGACTGTCAGATTTGCTTAAAAACAAGTTATAATTTGCGCCAAGTTATTGAATCGCTCGCGCTCCTTCTTTGTGTCAGAGCACGAAGACAGCATCGTAATTGTTGCCCGAGCAAAATTAATCATCTCGGTTTACTTTTAATTTGCATTCAAGTCGCTGCCTGCTAACGACGTTCACCGTGAGCAATACTAATATGCACTATATTACAATTACAACACTGGGTTATGGAATTACGGTAATTTATAATTGATATGACTGTACATCATATTTATTAAGAAAATAAGATAGTCTGATTAAAATGTATAATTAATCAATCAAAATTTTTGCAAAATATAGATACTATTCACATAAATTTGAAAATTAGGAAATGGTTTATACCTATCTCTATGAAAGTTAATATCTACACTGAATTTAACATACATAATATACTGTTTGATTGGCGTCCATCATGAACAGCGTACGTTACGCATTTATGCAATAAGTTAATCATGCATCGACGTACAGCAGACGTAAAATACAGAACATGTAATGATTAAATATATATGCAATTATGTGCGATCGATCGAATATTTGCATAAAGCAGTCGTTTAGTACAATAATCCTGAGAAATACATGAAATCATTATGTTCTTTTTAAAACGTTTTCCGCGTTCTTTTTAAAACGAATGACCAGGATATGGTGTCAAATTTTTAGGAGCAATCGTTTTGTGACGTAAAAGTTGACAGCGTTTCGGTAATGGATTTTTGCATTGTTTGCGCGAGAAAAAAAATTGGCTGCGCGGAACTTGTGCGGATTCACGGCGACCGTGTAACGCGGCACAGCTTCCCGAAATTACTTTCTCGTGGCGCGCAATCCGGAATATCACCCACTTTTGCTTTAATACAGTACAGTTTTGCATCTCTATGAAAGTTCAATCAGCGAGTAACCGGATTATACGTCCCGTCGTTCATCCGTTTCTCCGTCGATATTATTTTACAATGAATACCTCCTAAACCGTGCGATTCTCGATGCGTCAAAGAAATCAAATAAAATGATATCGAACAATCACATTGGATAACGTTATCGTTTAATCAATCATCACAATTTTGTATCTTGCTTCGCGAGAGATACAAAGACTCCGTAATTTAATGCACGCTGTAAATCAGATTATGCATACATTAACAAGCGTTCCCAATTTTTAACTGTGCGAATCTCTCGTATTTCGTGAGCATACCGAACGGACGTGTAATTGCGAAATCCTTAATGAAATATTGCATTTTCCCGTACTTCCGCGTATGCGTGAACTAAAATTCTCATCTCTCGCGTACGAGAGTTTTCCTTTCATTCTTCTCTACAGCAAAAATCTGCCATCCTCATTCGTCCGTGTGTTTGCGACGACAACTAGTCTCACGCCCGATAGTGCTCGTTCCAGGATGTTAATTTGCAAGCAATTCAGTACAAATCACGGAAGGGAAGAAGAGAAGAAAATGAGTCTTTAAAAAAAGATAACAGAAAAATTCATTTTCCACACTGTTTGTCTTGAACGCTGGGTCGAGATATCCAGCGTGTGACGGCTGTTTTCCTCTACGTTCCGTGTTACAGACGGAATTGCGACTCACGCTCGAATAAAGAGTCTCCGGTACCGTGAAACGAGAACGGCAAATGAATTTTAGCGTGATTCCAGCTTTGTAATCCCGTTTAAGAGCTAATGAGAATAGGATTCTGAAAATTGCTCGAAAATCTATCTACTGTGCTAACCTTATTATGACGTATGCCAGGCTTATACGTTAAAGTCATTACCTACTCTATAATTCTTTATAAGTCTACGTGATATTGTTATAAATATTTCTATGAAAGATCGGTTATTAAATTGAAAATAAAAATGCTAAAAAACTTTATGAAGTTTATTTATTTTCTTCTCTTCATTAGATGGAAAGAACGGTTTTGTTAAAATATTCAAAAAAACTTATATATAGATTTGAAAATAATTTTGTTAGATTATTAAAATAATTATATAGAATATTCAAACTGATTACACAGATGTCAAAACTTTTGCAGTAATACAATTAAAAACAGATAGAAAAAAAATTTTCTAATTTAACATACTAATATTTAGTATTAAATTTCACAATTTACGTAATTTTTTTATCAAATACCGGCTCGTTTCATTTTACTACATTTTCTAAGTCAGGTTGGCATTTTACAGTATTACAAAGTCGAAGTTTATTTTATTCAGAAAAAGTCTCTATATTTTCGATAAAATTGTAAGAGAGTAAATAAAAATTTTAAATTAATTAACTGTTGTAACATCTGGGCGTCCCACGTAATTATTTTAATAGCCTACCAAAAGTATTTGCAGATCTGTATTCAATTAACTTTTAGATATTTTAGCAAAATTATCCTTTTCGTTATTTAATTATGCACGAGATTAGTTAATCAGATAATAAAAAGTGTTCCATTTTATTCTACTTAGATGTTCAATTGGATTACACATGCATGCGCTATGCAGTGTAATTTCAAGCGGATTCACATTTGCACACAGAAGTAGCAACGCACGCACGATCGTAAGTGACAACTTATCGATGCAAACTTGACGGTACCGTGTGAATATTGAATGGCGCACACCGTGTACACACCATACGTAAATCAACATTGTGAATGTATTAATTATTTGGTCTCGCGACAGAAGCGCGTTCCCAGAATCTGACAGCTACACGTGGGGCTGCAAGCTAGTTAACATGTTCGATGATGTTATTTCGACATTGAAAAGGTTACGATACGAATTTGATATTGACTATATTACACAATTTTGTTAGCCCTTTAAAACGTATTCGAAATAATGATTTACTTATAATTATTCTATAGAAAAACATTAAAGCGCGAAATATTATAAGAAAATTTTCATTTGTGCTTTGTATAATTGTTTAAAATAAATAAAACACAGTTGATTAATAATAATTATATATAGTTTTTCTGAAGATTGATTAAAAATTATTTTATTTTCATATTTATTTATTTGTCGAAGGAATCTACATTTCGTTAAATTGGAAATCAAGTGTTCAATGTTTTTACATTTCATAAATTTTTCTAAATATTCTCATCAATATAAATTAATTCTTTTAATTAATTAAAATATTTAAAGAGAGAGAGAGAGAAAAATTAATTTCGTATACAATTAAAAAATATTAAATAAAATATAGAAAATACGAAAGCGAATACTTTTGTTTCGCAGATTGTAAATTTTAAATATTTAATCCGCAGGTTAAGTTAATTAAATGTCTGCTTTCAATTATTATTCGCAAAGTAGTACATCAAATATACAGGAAAATTAAATAGACAAGAAAATTTTTTATTAAAAAATTTAAATATTAATATTAATATTTGGTATTGAATTTTACGATTTCGCATAATTTTTTATCGGACAATATCAGCTCGCTTCATTTCACTGAATTTTCCAAATCAAATTGGCATTTTTCCGCTTCTTTTAATTTCGCGGTTTTACAACTAGTAGCTTCTTTCACGTCGAACTCGTAACTCTTCCTGTGGTCAGAAATACGTGCCGTGTTCGTGAAGCTTCTACGGCAACCACACCACAATACATAGCAGTAAATTCACTGTGTTCCGCTCTCTGTTTCTTCTACCTTGAAATAAGATGGTTACCGTTTAATGTAAGACATCGGGGTGTACCAGGATTTTGTGAAAATTAACAGTGTTTTCGTGAAATTATGTGAATATGAAAATGAAGTAACCCGAAAGAATTTCCATAGCTGTTTTCATTTACAAGCTGCATCGTATATCAAGAAAATATGTGTTAGGAAAAACAAGTTAACTATGCGCTTAGGTATGTTTTATATATAACGAATTAATGCATACACCGTAGATATTTTTCCCTAAAAATATTTTGTTTTCTATATCAAGATATCAGTTGCACATATTAAAATATTGAATATTATTAAATTGTTTTCAAAAACTTTATTTTTCTTACATATATTATTTTGTAATATCTGCATAACATACCTATAGTGTATTGATTTATTAATTTAGTTAAATTTAGAGTAATGAATATCTAAATCATTTATATTTATATAATCAATAAAAACAAGTTATGCCATATATAAACTTTATCCATTATTTATGACCGTTTATTCATTTTTATTTTGTTTATACATAGCCTTGGGAAATCAGTTTGTAGAAAACAGATTATTAATTCCATTCTAGAATAATTTTAACATGTGCAACTGATATAGAAAACAAAATATTTTTAGGGAAAAATATCTACGGTGTATGCATTAATTCGTTATATATAAAACATACCTAAGCGCATAGTTAACTTGTTTTTCCTAACACATATTTTCTTGAATTTACAAAATCTTGAATATGAGATAATCTCTGATTTATTAATTTTTTTTTTAACGTAAGCTTGCCCATTTATATAATGAATGGCCTGAGTTTAAAGAAATCGCTATCATCAAATGTAGAAGAGAGAATCGAATAAAACTTCTTGAGATATTTTTGCCGAAAAAGTGTTTTTAAAAATCTCGAGATATCATGTTCAAATGTTTAAAAGATAAAGAACTAAAAGAATTAAAAACTCAATAGTCTTCCTGGTGATCAAATATATCATAAGGCAAGTGAACTTTAAAGCAAAGATACTTTTAGGAATATCTCCTTGAAAGAAAACGACATAATAAAATTCAGTTTAACGTTTCACAGTATTGCCTCTAAATGTTGCCAGGCATAATAAATGATAAACAAGCCGTTCAAGAAGTCGTTATCGTTAGATATGCTAATTGCGGAAGTGGAAGTCGCCACGGGCGCATCCGCATCGTAAGTTTCCGGCAACATCCACTGAATTGCTAACCGTATGGCCATCGGCACGGCAGGAGCCTGAAGGAACTTTCGTGACGAATCTCGTTTCGACCGTACTCATAACGCATAATTTTGCCATTGAACATAGTCGGAAGTACGGTGAACGCCGTATTCCGTGTCACTCCTTTACAGGTTTCCCTCATTCCCTGAGCAGCCTTGCTTCAGCCTGTTATCCGACCTTGTCGCGCTCACCCATCTTTTATCACATTCCCTATCTTTCACCCTCTTCTCCTATCTTTCCTTCTATCTCTTCCTCTCCCGATGCCACCTCTCGATCTCTTCTCACGCGTCTGTGGTCCCTTTCATAGACCGGAATACAAATTACCCAGTAGCGTGTCGCTTCACGAGTAAAGTGGATAACGGCAATTAGAACATCATCCAGAACAAGCAGCATGAGTCTGAATTGCATAATCCTGACCCTTTCTTACTTGCGAATAGCGAAATACATTTCGGTGCGACGAAATGTCGCTGGCACTACATCATCAGTCGCATTACTTGTGTAAACCATGCTAATTATAATGATAATCAACTTACATCAGGTCAGTACCGCCGACATTTAATGCGAACAATTTATGCTGAAGCGATATTCAAATATGATTCACTAATGGAAATAGTATTCTGCGGAAAATGTAAATCTTCTTTACTTTTCTTATCTTCAATTACTTATTCAAAAAAACTTATTTTTACTTTTTATTGACCTAATGAAATGAGCAATTCAAGTTATATTATCTGATAAAAACGTATAATGAAGAAGTGAAAAATGTAGTAGGTAATATACGCAAAAATATGGAAATATTACAATTTTTAAATAAAATTATTTTATACAATCTATGTATAACAAAGAACTACATTAAATTCGTTATGCAAGCCCAGAATTAAAATAACCTATCGTGATTAAAAAAAAATGCAAACATATGTGTGATCTTTCATTTCAACTGTTTAAATGAATCGATATTATCGAGCCACTTCCCCCCCGGACAGAGTTTATTTTGACGACAGCAAGAGAACGAATATACTGAAGATACTAAAGAATTAATACATGCGCAAACTCAACCTTCGAAAAGTACACTTATTCATGGAAAGATGTGCTCATGAAGTAAACAGCACACGTTTCTCTTTTACTATGTACTTCTTCTAGTAAATAAAATCAGTCGAGCATTTCCATAATTTCTCTAAAAGAACCGTGAGATCTTCAGTCTATAATATCAGTTATATATTATAATCCGTTACACATTCGAGTTTCTCTTTGGTAGAGATGCAAGTTGTCGAATTTATGTAAAGAGAAATCTAATCTGCTTATATATGCATTAATTATAGAAATATATTGAAGTTCATTCTTCCAAAATGTAAAATAATCATTACTCCAATTTCTACGTACGTCAGAAATTCGAATAATTTTTATTAAAATAAAACAAATTAACAAAATTAGTTTTTCAGAACGAGCGCAATTAATAAGTTACTTCATCGATGATGATATGAGCTTTTATTTCTTTATACTTATAACGTTTCTCGTGCAATAGTTAGCTTATAACTTCTCTGTTTTGTCGCAGTTGACAGTAAGGCTTATTGGAATTCACATAGCCATGTGTGTTTGTAAGTTTGTCACAGTTATCTGCTAATATATTTGTTGTGTACGATTCGCTTAGATATTCTCGTATATCTTCGGAATACAAATGGGCTTACGGTATGTTGTCTCGAAGGCAAACTGGATAATGGTAATTAGGATGTCTAACTGCACGGAGGTAACTTCAAACTCTGATTATTACTTAGCTTCTCTGAAAAATTAAAGAAAATATATGATTGATGAGCGATTTGACAAGTTAAAATCGTACCACGTAGTTGCCGTCATAGTTGTACGGACATTTCACTGACTTGACGGTAAAGGAGGTGTCATATACGATATCTGACGGAGCAGAAGTTCAAGGAAAACTGATACCTGTGTCACGTATATAACCAATCGAACATTTTCGATAGAGTCTACTTGAAAATTGGACATCTGTACTACACAGAGGTAGACGGGCGAACTTTTGCGGGCGAACTCTACTCGCATGCGGTAAGTTTCGTCGATAGTTTTGATTTCGCGACACTCTGTAGTAACTAGCTGATAAACGCAGTGACGCCTGTTATGTACCATACTATGTACGGATGAAACTTTGGACGTGCTCTTTGTCAACGTGCGATTTTTCGCTTCCTATATGTCTCGATCGACTAAGACAAACGATTCCTTCAGATTGAAGAAATGTCCGTATCAAAAAGAGAAACTTCGATACAGTTAAGTATTCTCTAACAAGTTCGCTCTATACATTCATTTATACATGAAAATATTATAATGTTAACTCGAATATTAATCTTTACAGGACAGAAGCGTCACTATAGTGACACTATTCTATCTTTCATATTGCAATTTCTATACTTACTCTTATCGTTAATACTTGTTCTGTCGGACTTCTATATTAAAATTAATCATTACGCGGCTACCACGATTACATATATTTGCAAATTTTGAAAACTTATGCATTATCTTTATATATCATAATAAGCTTATTTGCGCTTTATTTGTGTATTGTACAAGTGTCTTCAATTTATCATTTCATTTTATACGTTCTCAAAACTTTATACATACCGATATCAAAAATATCTTTGTTAGTCAAATTTATTCATTAAACTGTCATATTGCGATCTACTATTTTGAACTTTGAATTTCTGATATCAAATCTAATTTAGTGAATAAAGGGAAAGTCTTATGTAACAAATCTCTAAAAGAAAAGCTTTTACGAGATTTGTCAATTTTTAAATATTGGCATTATCGTAGTAAACGAAAAACTGTTATAGTAACTCTGAAATAGTGTAATTTTGAAACAAGGAATATAATGAATTATATTAAATGTTACTTAAGAAAAAATTGTACAATTTTGTAAATAGATTCACCTATCTAAAGGAACGGAAAAATATTGATTATTGTATGTTATGAAAAATGTTGAGCATGAAATGTATGCTTTGCATGAAAGTTTAATCTATGACTGTTGCAAGAATATTTTCAATAATGCGTTTGGTATTCTACTGGTGTTTTAAGCAAATGCAATCTGATTATATTGGGAACACTTATTGTTAGAGAAATGAAAAGAAGCAAATACGCGTCCGCAGGGTATTCTTAGTTTCTGATATGTTCGCGAACAGTACGAATCGAAAAGACGCGAACGAATATCCGATAGTGTCAATTCAGCAATAGATGGAGTCAGCTGTGAATTCATTCAACGGAACGCAACGTTGCACCGATCGTTGTGTGCACCGGTGTGCATTCGATCCAGGTGCCGACGTAGCTACTCAGTGAGACCAAATTGCTGAGCAAAGTGACAGAAGCCAGGGGTTTATACGATAATAGCTATATCGATTCAACTTTGATTGAGTGTATCCACACTCTGTTTCAAATATTAAAACAAAATGCTATATACTTGTTAAATTCATAATGTCAAATTACACCCAATGAATTATTTTTAAACATTTCTATGTCGTCACTGCTTTTACTCAGTATGTCGATTTAACTAAAACAATAGAGTTAATCAGTTTCACTCAAAAAATATTAATTGATCTCTTTATTTTATTATTTAGTAATAGTTTATTTAATAGTAGTTTAATATAAAAGTTAATATTTAACGTTATTTATTGAAACTAGGCAATTCAATCACAAAAATTGATTGATTAGATGTGCTTGATTTTTAAACACAATGTCTCAAATTAAAATAATTTATTATGATATATTTGGAAGTTAAGAATAACAAAATTATTTAACTTAAAGAATTGGTTTAAATTTAATCCTTTCATATTTAAGAGTGTACAAATTTGCAAATAAATTCACTAGTCAAAAATGTATCTAATAATTCAAATTATTAAATAATAAAATTAATGTTGAAGAATTAAATAACGTAAATAAATGGCTTATTCATCTTCCCTTTCTTTCTTTCTCTTCTCTCTCTCTCTCTCTCTCTCTCTCTCTCTCTTCTAAAAAGAATAAAATAGATCGATATAAACGTTTAATCTATTTTATATTTTATAGTTATCATAAGATGATTAATTGGCAGTATATAAGCAAAAATTTTATTATAAATTCTGCAAAAAATTTGCATGCGCTTGCTAGCGATAAGTTATTGAAAATTGGTAATTTTTCTCTTGGCCAATGCGATTTTTTCCATATACAGGATGTATAGGATATTTTCATGTGACATGTTGTGATAACGGTACGGATATTTGCGTCCTACGTGAGATATAATATGCGGTTACGCTAGCGAAAATTAGAGCAAGATACTACGTAGAAACAAGACTAACGTACAAACACACACACACATCCACGTGTAATAAGCGTGATGCGCACATTATGCGGCTCTAATACTAGAACCCACCACGCCCAACGCGGCGTACACGTTCTTTACACAAAATATGTGTTCGCAAGCAGGGTGCATTATACAATTTGCGCACAGTCCACGATGTTAAACAATGCAGAAATGAAATTTCGTACCGTCTGCGTATTAATGCCTAATTGTTCTTAGAACGGACAGCGGTCATGAATATGTTTTCCTCATGACTTGTTCCTATTACAAAATATAATAGTTGTATTACATACTTAAGTTACATCTCATGCACTGCATAAATGGACACATTTACGTATGAATTGCGTATGCAGGAGAAACGATCTTGCCATTCTCGTCACATGTGAACATTCGGGACGGTAAATATTTTTCAATCTGCAATAAATGCCTCGAGAAATGAACAAATGAACCGTGGATCGTACGAAGTACAGGAACAAGTAACCTCTCTAATTGGATTAAATATCGGCTTTCGGTAGGACGATTAGGGGATAATCGACGCCAGCGTGAAATATCCTCTTACCAAATTAGTCATTAAATAATATTAAGCTGTAATTGCCGACACTTACGTCAGGTGTACGTTGTAATATAAAATATATTAAACTTTTGCAAAGATAAAATAATAGAATTAATTGTATCTTTTTGCACAAGCCTTGTTCTGTTTTTTAAATTTTCTTACTATTTTCTTTATAAAATTTAAACTTTTCGCACATTATTTATTTTTCATTTTTATTCTTTTTCTCTCTTTTCTTCTGTTTTTTTTTTTAACAATTTATAAATATATATTTAAACAATAAAAGAAATAATAGTTTGAGACTCTCCGTTTAATCAATACTATAACGATATGTCTCGTCGAATTTATTAATTCAAGGTGCATTAATTTTTGATTGGGTTTCGCACGCAGATACATGATGCCATCGAGTTTGCATACTCAAAATCCTCTTCTCTCAACCACTCTTCTCAACCACTATTACGTATATATTCTCTCTCTCGTACGTTCTTGCCACTTCCCATACCATTCAATTAACACTGCTTGCATGTTTATTAGAGTTTAATAAGAATTCTGCAAATTCTACTAATTGTCGAGACAACTAGCATTATTAAAACTTACTTTGTTAAGGGGTTAGATCGGTGTGACCAGCTGTAAAAATAGATAATTTTTAAACGTGGATCGCCGAAGAAATAAAAAAGCTGCAGACTTGTGTCTTTGGTTTTGGTACCTTTTTATTCAAGTACACATTGCAGGTATAAAATATGCAAAATGAAAAGAAAAATAATCTTATAGAGAGAAAGAATAATAATCTTAACATCATTTATTAAAATATTAAAATTTATTAAAATAAAAGATCAATTTTTTTCGCATCAGTCATTGGTGTCGACAATATTGATTCCGCCGTATTGGATCATATAAAATAAAAAATATAAAATAAAAAAAATATTATTAAAGTGTATTGTATTCTCTAAGCATCGACTGAGTTTATTCAAAATTTATTAAAATTTGACTGAAAAAAATTTTTTTAACTTTGGTATGACTTTTGGCACAAATATTGTTAATTAATTTATTAGTATCTTGCAAAATAATAATGTTAATTGTAAAAATCCTCGGTCAATGCTTAGAGAATACTATAAGAATAATAAAAAACTAAAATTCAAGTCCGATGAATACATTTTGAGAAATCTTTGATACCGTCTTGAAAAACAAGATTTCAAGAAAAATTAAAATTTAAAATTCTACAACATAATCTTTATATCATATAGTGCAAATTTCCTAAGCTTTGAAACTTAGAAACTAACTCGAATTTATACTTAAGATCTTTTGTTTCATATTCTACAGGTTTCAAACTACTTTTTAAAGCAAAAAAATTTTTTCGATTTTTGTTTAAATTTTACTAGTCTAATCCTTTAATTGCCAAAACAAAATTTAAAACAAAATTTATGCTGTCGCTGTTAAAGTTTTTCGCTCGCAAAAGTTTTATTATAAGATATTTTCGTATCAAAGGAGGAGGGAGGGGGGGCAAAAACAAAAATAATATTTATCATAAAGTTTTAGGGATTTCAAATGCTGTTTAATTTGTACATTAGCGCTTGGAAAAAACTCAATCGTTTTTTATTGCACGTAATTGCTCGTTATTATGCAGTATTTTTTTTTACTTTACCTCCATTTATCATCGATATCGAGAGAAGCATTGGCTTTCACTTCTCTTCGAAGTATTAATCTCTTATCGACTTTTGCAAAATATGGACACTCTTACTAGCTATCATAATTATCATGTCGAACCTGCGCAAAGTCCTCATATATCCTACGTAGCATCACCTCTCTGTCGACGCTTTCTATATCTAACCCTTCACTTTATTACTTCACTTAAGTATACACCGTCTATCATCATGTATATGTGCACGCACATACACATACACATCCGTGTCAATTTGCGTAAACTTCATGAATATATGAATTAATGTATGTTGCGTCACGTTTACGAACACACATCTTGTGTGATGCCCATCGCAATCAGTTTAATAAAAGTAATTATTTATGTTTAATCGCAAGCTTTATAACTATAATATAACATAAGTTTATTATTCTTAACTGTCGATGCTTCAAAATGCAAGTAGCGTAATTTTTGTTAGTTAAATTGAATGAATTACACACATTTTTGTAATTAAATTACCAAAATAACATTAATTAATTGACAAAATTTAGAGAGCATATCAAGACTGTTTCTAGAATGTTTTTTTCAACGCTTAGTCCGAATTTGCTTGAAATATTTCCATCGAGTTCAATTTTTGGAGATATAAGACATTTTTACCGATATATAATGAAGTTTTATTGAAATTAGAAAACAAATTAAAAATATGTTTAATTTTTATTTTTTATATAACTTTGGACAGGTTTTATGTATTAGAATCCAATAGTAATCGTTTAATATATTTTCGTCTCAGTATTCCTGAAAATGTTTTTTAATTATTATCAAATCCTAGATCGTCCTAGATCGT
>Ga0157364_1005584_pt1 | contig 12826 bp, 11 predicted proteins | sample AttsexASBM2_FD_111476 | JGI IMG/M metagenome (GOLD analysis project Ga0157364, IMG submission 111476) | Fungus gardens microbial communities from leaf cutter ant in Ribeirão Preto, State of São Paulo, Brazil - Atta sexdens ASBM2 | ecosystem: Host-associated > Fungi > Mycelium > Unclassified ... | reverse complement strand
TGCCATGGTATTGTCGATATTTTTTCTGATGTTATATGAAAAAAAAAAAAAAAAAAAAATTACACCTTAATAAAATGAATACGCCCCTCAGATAATTAAAAAACAGTATATCTTTTTTTTTTATTAAAAAATATAAATTTTTCCTTTTTTTAAAAATTATGAGCATATGCTAATTTGGAATTTGTTTAATTTTTTTTTTTTTTTTTTTTTCATATAACATCAGAAAAAATATCGACAATACCATGGCAGGTACCATACGCATAGTTCACGTGTGTCCTCCGGCGACTCTGTGACCTGTACGCGAATTGGACGTCTGACCTTTAACCTTCCTCCCGTGATATTGTGGCACTTTATCCCTGCCATCGCTCCGCTCACACGCGCCACCCGAGAGCTCATTGTGCGGAGTTTCATCGTCGACGCTTGACGCTTCGGATGAAGATTAATCATCGCCAGGAGTCTACTATATCGCACTCTAATGCTAAAAAAAGTGAAAACCATAAATATGTATTTTATATGAATGTTAGAAGCTCGCGGATATTTTTCTCTTCTCTATCATCAGTGTCATCAATTAATTATTTTGGAGATATCGCGTTTCGTAAATGTCAAAGGACCAACAATTCGAATTACAAATAACAGAACAAATCTTCCGAAGGGTTTTTGTGTCATTTTAGTCGCACGGGTTATTTTCTTTACTTTCTTTCCACTCAATATTTATTTTTGTAATCAACGAACGAGATTTAGTAGTGCTAAGCCTAAGAAAATGCTATTATTTATGTTGCTTGGACCATAAATGGAGCATTGGATCGTGCAGGATGCGGACATTAATTGCGTAACCGATCTCTACATCCTTTGCTTTGATTCATGAGCGTGTGCAATTTTCAAGAAGCTTATCTTTAATGACGAAACAATGGGCGCCTGCAAGCATGTCGGCGCCTGACACTGCGTTTATGATATACGCAAATCGTCTTTGTTCGTTAATTGTGGAACTCGGTCACCAATCACGCGACTCATTTGCACGCAACAAAACAAAAAAAAAACACCGTTAACAGATTGAAAAATCGTAAATGAATAATTGTCACACACATAAAATATTATTATCTAATCTTAAAAAAGTTTTATATCGTTATCATTCAATTGTATAAATTCCGGGCATCTTGTAGTTTGAATTTTATCCATACTTATCGATTTTTCTTGTCTTTCAAACGAATAGATTGAGACCTTTTTGTAATCGTTAAAAATTTCCATTTACCATGTGTGCTTCACACACATTCGTAAAATATAAAAAAGAATATCATTTTATTAAAATTATATGAGAGCGATCGATGCTCGCAAAAATTCTTCGTCTTTTAGGAGAAGTCAAGCTGCACGAGATTCTTGTTATCGGAGAATAACGATAATTAAAATGAAGCTATCGGCAATTTTCATTGTATGTTGCATTGTTTATCGGAAGTAAATCGTCATTTATGTTTTGGAAAGTAACGAAACTTGCGGCATGATGATATCGCTTTTCATGCGAATGGAAAGTTATCCCTCAAAGGGAAATCTCTTATTTATGCAGAAAAGTACGCGCGTATCGGCGAGGTCAATTTCCATAGGAAAACCGATAACCGGAGGCGAATCGATCATTATGGCCGCCGTACACGAAACGAACAAATACGGAAACTTCGCTTCTACTGGAGACCCAACAAGTTGCGACTATAATACCGTTGCGTCGCGAATAATCCGCTCAACAAGCATTATTCTGTTTCCGATCGCGTACATTTTTCTCGCTTTATCGTGCAAACTGTCACTATAGTACTAGGCTGTTCAATGGAAAAATATTCTGTGCACATTTGCAAAAAATAGAGAAAACTACACTGATATAATAGCAGTGATAGAAAAAATAATTGCACATGATTGCAATATTGCTATAATTTCTATATCGATTTGTTCTATGCATAGATGTAGGTATATATGCATGTTCTATGCACCCAATTATGCAATTATATACAAATTGCGATCTTTGTCCCATGATTATTTCTCATCGACCGAGATATAAACGAGTTCGTTAAGTCTCTTTTTTTCGATCTATGACACAAGGAGGTAAAGTGTGGATTTTCAACAAATCCAAGTCCAGTGATAACATAATTGCATCATAAATATATGGTCATGGGAATATTCGTTATAATATACGCGCATACATTTATGTAAGAATCATAGCGAACGATGCCACATCCGCCATGCGTAAGCGCGTCTTTGGATAAGGATTCATTACGGAGATCTCTGCATACAGGAAGTTTGAATATAATCGGAGCCGTGACTCGTCATGGTATTACTCAGATTTCAGTTTTATCTCCAGACTCTTTTTAACACCCGCTGCTGTCCACGAAAGGGTTTCTCTGCAAAATATTTATACGTAACGTATACTTAGCGTTAAATGTAACTACTTAATATTCATGCAACGTTGAATGAGATTTTCATATTAAACAAGTAAAACTCGTATAAAAGCGACTTGACTTAATTTTATACATATTTTTTTTAAACTTTGAAGAAAATAATGTAGTAATAATATTGTATAATTATATATATATATATTAATATTTTATATGCATATAATGAATTACACATATATAAAATATATTGAAAATTCGTCGAAAAAGCGTTCTATGCGTTTTTATAGTCATAATCAAATCTTGAACAGTGATATCGTTGATATGATGAGTGATATAAAACGTTAGGTCCGAGAATCAAAGATACGATTTGGTCGTATATACTCTGACATATTGTACTTTAGATGAACTCTAACCGTGTCTTCTATCCTTTGACATACTTTGTCATGTTTATCCAACAACAGTCTGATATTGTATTGGAGTTTATTCTAACTGTTACTGTGAAATATATTATTACAACATAGTTTGTATTTCATTTATAGGCCATGTTGGCTTTTCTCTTTCTCTCTCTCTCTCTAATATTCTGACATTTCCTTTTACACACATCGCATCTCTCTACAATTGTCAATATATATTATGTAGTTTTTATTAATAAAAATATTATCTTGCAATTACGTAAATATTTTTACACACATAATTTTTACCGTAACTTATTTATACAATACATATTTTCAATATACAAAAATATAATACTAGATCTTTCATATTAGAATCTTGTATAGTTTCCATGCAAATTATGTAGCCATAACTCCATTATAAATTATAATATTGAAGGGAAAGGTATAACTCGTTCATACAGCTTATACTGTGAAGTTGCGGGGGCGACAGAAAATGTCAAGTAGAGTGACAAAGCGGCGCTTGTAACGCCGACCTATTTTGAATAGCAAATTCAGTTGACATAACCGGGCGATACAAAGGAAGCTCATTAACCATATCATAAGTATATACAGTTTTTGTTTGTTATGGCTAATATTTCGTGGAATCGTGGCGCGAGAACGACGGATGGAACGCGGGATTTCTTGGACTGACAAAAATGCTAAACCTCGTACCGGTTTCGCCAGAACGGAAAAATGGAAAAAGCGAAAGAAAGCGACCAGATCCGCTCCGAAAATAAATCCCCGTCCAGACGTGTGTCCCTCTTCTTCTCCGGTTTATGTGCGAGCGAGGCCACGTACAAGAGCTGCGTGTTACTTTTTTTTTCTCTCTTCGCTTGTAAATTCCGCCGGACGTCTACGCGATTCGAATTTGCGTCTCTTCTGAATAGAAACATATTTCTGCTGCACGAATTCTTGATTGTGTGACACAGGTTTAGATAGCTTTGCATTTTTGTGAATTTCTTAGCATTCATTTTCGCGATTCTTCTATCTTGTATAGAGCCTTCAGTTATCGATTGAGACAATCGTAAACTCAATCGATCCAATTATTATTGAGATCCAATAATTGTGTTTTGACAATAAGCAGCTCAAATAAGCAGCTCACGTGTCGCTTACATTTGGCACGAGATAAAACCGTAATCTGTTGATATTGTATATATACTATACATGCATAATTATTTTTTAGAGTAATATCAACATTTTTTACAAATATTTTTTTATAATTTTTCAACATTCGTTAAGCAATTCCTGTTAATTTTTTATTTAATTTTATATTGTAATGCATAAATTTATATTCCAAAGTTGCCATCGGCACACGAATAATTGCTTCATCGGAAATCTTATTAATCAAGACAGTTGAAACTTTGAATCTATTTGCCACGGCTTGTCTGCGAGAGTATCGTATTTTCTGGCCCTTTCTAAACGACGTTCAAAATCGACACACATCCGGCGCAGGATGTATGCTATCTCTTTTCATTATTGAAATACATCTTTAATTTCCTTAGTTTAAATCATGACTATAGAATACTATAGAATTATTTCTCATTATGTTGGACTCACGTGTCTTGGAACTTTATTCGTATGATTAAATGAGTTCGCCGAGCGCATGTGGCTTATAAATATCATTTACCTTATTATTTTCGAAATCGAATAATACTTTTACTGCTTCGAATAATACTGCATAATTTTGTTTCGCATAATTTTTTATCTCTGTGTCCAGATCCATTATTAGAATTGCAATTTACTTCATCAGGGTAAGGAACAGCCTATATATACATACTTCCGATGCTGTATATAGGCTGCTCCTCGCCTTAATGAAGTAAACTGCAATGTTTACAAAATTGGTTGGCATTCTAATAATTGATCTGAACACCCAGCATAGCTTCTGTATATGTAAAAAGTACCGTGGAAATCTCAAAAGTACTTTTATTCATGCCATTCATCCGTCTCTATTAATAGTATATTCTAAACAGCACTTTTCTCAAACTCGAAGTAAAATACTTATACTTATCTTTGATCACATAATCATATACATTGCATGTATACTTTGTTGGTGAACACGCAAGATTATTCAGTGATCTTGGAGGCGATGAATACAAAGCGTCATCAATGAAGACATATATATGGTCGTACGACCCAGATCTCTCCCTCTCTCTCTCTCTCTCTCTCTCTCTCTCTCTCTCTCTCTCCGAGTACCGTTTAGATGCACCTGCAACCTGCTTGCCTGCCTACGTTCTGAGATATATTGACGAGGCACAACGGCTGCTAATGCTACCGCAGTACGTTCAATTGATTATAGGTTACGATTGGGCTTGCATGCTGTTGGAAGCTGTTTCTATATTGCTCACACATTATCGCGATTGCTCCATGCGATTCTATGATGCGAGTGGGCGAAGGTGCGATACACGATACGACTTGACTGGCCGTTGCATCGACTGTATCGATTCTCCGAAGCGCGGATATGCAGCGTACGATAGACGTGCCTTTTCATTCATTCCTCACACACGTGTGACATGTGTACGAGTATACATAGAACTGCGCGTGAGTGACGTCGTGGAGTAATCCAGTGACTATTTATATTCTTATGATGACGATTTTTTAATCATTACGATAACACGCGATAACGGTAACATATATCCAGAAATCATATATGAATAATGGAATGTATTGCTTAATATCTTAGAATTGATGTAAACACCGTCATAGTGATGGCTTTGCTCTGTGGCTTATCTTATTATATACTTCCTTTTTTTTTTGAGAATAACTTTTCTACTTTTATGGTACCAATCACTGATTGCCAGGTGAAGAGATTTTTCCCTAAATTTGGAGGTTTTTTTCTTTTCACTAAGGAATTTTTGAGTACAAAAAACCTGTCACTCACCTGTTACCATGCGAGCATATTAAACTTTTTACAACATTTTATTTCAGATATATCACACATATAACTAATTCTTTAATTAAAATTTTCAACGCAAATCTACTTGAATCAGATATAAATATGACTTTATAATCTAAAACTTAATGAATGTAGATAAATTTGTGATAGGATGTTATAACTCATGAGAAATTACGACAAATGAATACACATCAGTAAATTAATGATACGACGGGTCCACTTTGAGCGAGATATATTGAAATTGCCTCGGACGATCTTCCCTCGAGCCGCTCGAGCGACATTGCATTCCCTACTGTTGTACGCAAGAACCGTCTCCCGTACAGCGATTGCAGTTGTGATTAAATATTCGTACACGCGACAAAAAATGAACATCCGTGAAGAAGAAGATAGCGTGCTTATCGTGGCATACGCCGGACGAGTGCGGCACTTCAGTCTCTTTTCGTGTCTCGTTCGGCGTGGTCGACGACGCACCAACCGTTAAGAGTTGTCGCCTATTTTAAATTTGCTTGAAAGTACGAAGTGATTGAATGAGTAATAGTAAAAAGTGATTAGAGCGTTTTGTAAAAATCGATTGTGAATCGAAAAGACGAATCGAAGAGACTCTGCTTGTGATAGTCTCGGATAGATTTTCAAGGAGTTTCAAAGATAGTATTAAACATTGTCAGTATCTTGATCGGTTCCTTTGGCATTGTATGGTCGACGATAAACGATTTTTTCGGAAGCCCTAAGGGCTCTTTGAAGCCATTCTATCGACTAGCACTTCCTGGTAGCGCGATAGTCTCTTTGATAGTGTTTCGTGTCTATCTGACAGGCCGCGCACCTCGAAAGGCGAGAATTAACAGGCATAATGTACACGTATAACGATGAGGCTTTTAACGATAATTGTTCAGCAATTTGCATAATTATAGCTCGAATTGTTTCCATTCGATACATCTTGATTTCTGTGCAGAAGTATTTCACATTCTCTCTCTCTCTCTCTCTCTCTCTCTCTTTCTTTCTCTTTATCCAATTAATAATGATTTTTTTTAATATGACATGCTTCATTCATCAATTTTGTATATCTTGCGAATTTTTAAATATTTTTTAATCTTTCTTCTCTAATTTGAAAGATCACCACAATTTTTTCCTTCGCTGGAAATATCTTCGTCGCTCTTTTTCTCTCCCTTGGCTATGATATTTTTAAAGCATCTGTTTTGGCAACCTTTTCGTCTTATATTGAAAATGATATTTCTTTTATTTTTACATGCATTATGTAAATTTTCCTCTGTCGTTCGATTGAAATGCAGAAGTGCTATTTTTGCCTTTCTCTATATGATCAACCGACATTGTCTCCTTTTTTAACGGATTCTGCTGGCGTTTGCATGGATCTTTCTTGTGCACCCAGAGTTTTTACTACGCGTCGTGACGCCAATGGCGCATCGGGAGCGCGCAGGAAGAACCGAAAATAAAGTAGACAGGCGCCGAGCTGTGCTGTGCTGTATGAATACCGTGCCATTCGTTCGCGGAGGTCCCGGAGAGAGAAGGAAATTTTTAGCTGGACGCATCCGTGTGTAGCCGCGTCGTAAGCCACTAATGTAGACTCCTCGTAGGACATGATGACTCGGGAGACAGTTTATGCGCCCGCGTTCATCAACGTACTCTTTTTCAGCCTGTGCAACATGCCATGATTTATATTTTATCCGACATTCAGCCACACGTTTTTTCACACGTCAATATCGTTGAATCGCGACCTAAAAATTTGCGAAACGGCTTCGTTCATCGCGAACATCACGTATAATTTTTGTAATATTTCCTAATGAAGTACTAAATGATGTATAAATATTTTATTGACTCTGAATTATACACCGCAAGAATAAGTTTTTTACGCCTGCCTGATTGCCTCTCGTATAGAATGACGATATTTCGAAAATAGAAAGTGTGTATATAGGTCAATTATTTTATATGAATGCATCTCGAATCTTTTTGACCGTTATACCAAGTTGAAGAGTTTGACAATCTGTTTGAAACATTAAATTAGTCGTAAAATCTTTTGGGAGGACTGCTTTGTTTCACAAATGGCTTGCCTCGGGTTTTAAAATAACATGAGTTCTACATTTTTTTTTTAATTATTTGGAGAAATAGTATTCTACGTGAATATATGTGTGTGTGTATGACATTCGACGCTTATTTCCGAGGAAATTTTAATTTTTTTTTTTAATTATGTCTATAATATTCAAGAATTTGTAATATTTAGAATTAGTAAAATACATCTTATATAAAGCTATATTTTTTATTATGTATTAAATAATTTTATTTTTTGTATATATATATATATATATATATATATTAATCTATACTATATTCACTTTATTAATTATTACTCACTTTTTAATCTTTTAGACTTGAACCTGTTACTTACGTTTACGACTTAACTTTATCAAGTTCTTTATGATCATGAGTTATTTAGAATGAAATTTTTTATTCGCCATTAATTTTATATCAAATTTTTTAATTTTCGGCGTCGATAGGAAAATTATATGTTACGACATACGATAAGCCTTTCTACGTTCCTGAGCGTAAATCACGTGACCGCAGCAGGTCGGTCTTTGGCCCTCTTCAAGAATTGTGAACGATTCAGTTCTCTACGAAACGCAACATATGTGAGAGCGCGTGTATGTCAAACGCGAAACACGAGCAGGATAATTAACAATTTTATTGGATGTCGATTCAGTAGACGTCGATTTTGAAATTAAACAATTTGCAAGGTCTTATCAAGAAACGGTAGAATCGCCATGATTATGTATACACGAAGGTGTTTATGATATGTTAGTTATCATTGTACTCTCGTAATTCTCAGTCGTTAATAGGGAGTTTTTAAAATACATTTATCCAGATACAATGAAAGGTCAAATTTTCTTCTTGTTAACAACTAGTTACCAAGAAAAGGATAACATGACATTAGCGTTCACCGTATCTGAATTAACGTTATTGCAAAAACTCCCTAATGTGAAATATCGTTTGACATTCACAGCAATGTCCGATTTTTTTGCAGCTCAAAATCAAAGTGTTGTTTGATGAGTGATTAATGTGAAAACGTGTCGACGAATTGTTGGAAAATAGATATTGTTTGTGTGTGTGTGTGTGTGTGTGTGAAACATCAAATCTGGTAGCATCGAATAGTTTTTTGGCTTATTGACACATATGATATCCATGGATCGATTTGTGTAGTGATGGCAAGAAAGGAACCACGTGGATGTAGTACACAAATAGACATATTCTATAATTCCGATTAAATTATCCAAGTTTGCGATGTTGAAACATACAAGCAGAACTGGACGACCTCGGGTCGTCGTAAGAAAACGAAAAGGTCGCTCATTGTCCAGAAGCTGGCCTGGTACACCGAGAACTCTATCGATTGTATCGTCCGAGGTAAAGAAGCCCATCTCATTTTAAGTATTGAAAAGTTAATTTATTACGAGTAACTTATATGATGCAAGTTTATTTTTATAACTTATTAATGTTTACTTTGAAACTTAAGAACAAAAAAATAATTGCGCGAAAATTACATCGACAGTTAATGAAAAGCACTTTCGTTTTATTATTTTTGACGAAAAAAAAAATCGTAATAAAATCAAGCTGTAAAAACAAATATATTACACAATTTATTTAGATTTTACTATATGAATTTATTTTTCCATTTTTAATTTAGATATTTCGTCTTAATTTATATGTATGAAATTTGTATATAATATATTGATATCCTATGTACATGTGTCATGTTGATTTGTACAAATGTATAGGCATTGCATAAATTGTACTAGTCAATAATTGAGAAGCGAAAAAGATATTTAATAAAAATAAAAACACGTACGTACATATCGAAGAAAGTTATTATCACATATATAAAAATAAAATGAAATAGAAGTTTCTTTTCAATTCATGCTAAACATCTGCTGCGGGACGCATCTGCATCTGGAACGCGCGATTTTTTTTATCTTTTGTAATGATTTTAATCGCTGCTTTATCTTCTTCCGTTGAGGAAACAGCCGTTTATTTCATATCACACACGCACAAGTTTCGATTACATATCAATATCTTAATTCAAGGCATCTGTCATTTCTCTTACAATTAGTTGATAACCTTGCATATGAAGCGATATGTCTGCGAAGGAGGTCATTAACGTTCGAAATCGATGTAAAGATGAGGAGGCAAAGCAAGTTGACATCTCGCGATACATCTTGTTTGATGTATTCGTGTTTATGTACACGTATTGCTGCCTACACGCGTGGGTCGAAGGTCTCACGCAGAGATTGAGAATATAATGTGGGAGAACGGAATGAATGAGAGCATATAATTGAGAGAATATTTCTCGTTTAACTATACTTAGCCGCTTGCAAAGAATGGACAACACCGAGAACAAATAATGTTTTTATATTTTGAAATATTATTTATTTCTGCATCCTGAAACTTCGTTTCAATATTTGTTTGAAATATCGTGCAACTTATTTGTTGTATTATTATTTTTTTCTATGGTCGATTAATCATTTCTTTATATATTCTACATAATTTTGAATGTATAATGCACAAATAACATAATTTTATTTTTAATTTGTTATGGAATTATTTGATTGTTATTTATTGCGTATTTGATATATAATTTTGTTATATATTAAATTTTAATTTTTATGATATAAAAAATACTAATATAATAGAATCAGTATATTTTTAATAGAGATTAACATACATATGAAATTTGATAGAAAATGTGATGGTATTTTTCGGACATGTACAACAGCATGTGGCATAATTGAATGCATCATGAAACATTCTTGTTTAAATAATTTGCCATTGTTTTGCATTCATACTTAATATACGATAATTGTTTACAATTCAGTTGTTACGTCAAAAACACATGCACATTCTGCATTTGTTCGTTTATAAATTGCGTCACGATTGCGTTACGCTTTCGATTGCTAATTATAAATTCGCAAGTGTTTTCGAATTATTAAGTAAGGAGAGAGAGGAGAGGAGAGGAGAGGAGACTGTACTCGTAAAATGTACTATTTGATTACAGCTATTGTACGAGAACATTAATGTTAACGTATAATGTCGGGATTAGTTTGCAATTCTTTTAATGATTATGTAGGACAAATTAAATATGTTTGAAACATTCAAAAAAATGCGCAAATAACGTATTATGTCACTTTCCACGCAATATAATGAACAACGCAATATGTGAGGCTACTTTTTTTTATCGACGATGTATGTATCATATAAAATGTTGAATCGGAACATCGCGTCGTCCGATCAATCAATCACCTATGGAAACTGAACTTTCATCCCGAAATTGGCTAAACATTCATTGTAACAATCGAGTCACGAGGGAGCGGTTCCGTGAATGGAACGTATAACCAGCATATCTACCGGAAGTCCGGCCTACGAGTTCCGGCCTGAAGCGCACTCGTCTCATTGTCTCTTTCATCCTTTTTTTCCTTGCTGTTCAGCAATGAATACTGTTTACTGTTAACCGAAAAAGAGACTGTCGCAAGGAGTAAAAAGCAACTGATTATCATAATCAGCTGATAATTAAAAAATTGAAACAGTAATTTTTCGATAATATCTAATACTCTAATATCTAATTAATAGCAGCGGTTTTTTCATAATAAATTTTTGCGTAATCTGTTATTAATTGGAGTAATTATTAATTTTTTTTTAACATTTTAACATTTAACAAGATATTGTGCAGTGTGTCAACTTGATAAAGTCTACTTATTTTTTATTCATTATTTATTTATTTTTATTTTTGATCATATATTATTTGCGTTAGAATGAAGTTATGCTTACGATTATCATTATAAATATTACTATTCCTCATATCTTAAATATTTATTTTGTATTATTTTATGTTGTTACAGAAAAGTTAGATTAAGCATATTGTATTATCTAAAACATTTAGTAATAAATTCAAATTAGATAAAAGGAGGAAGAAATGCTTCTTGGAAACATTTGGCCGCAAATGTTTTGTTATCGAAATAAAATCTTTATGTTTACGAATAAATGTGCTAGTCATGTGTATGTCATGCTCAGGCATGTGTGGAGGATTTTGAGCATCTGTTGTAAAAAAAAAATACTCACGCAAAACTCTCATAAAGTCATTATAAAGTCATTTGATACTACTGCATTTATGTCTATTGTCCTAGGGATTCTTCATCCTTTCTTTTTTCTTTTTATCCACGAACACATTCACGAAATTTTTAAGTATACTTATGGCACATTTTGTATATATATACGCACAATTTTAGATAGTAATTTTGAAATAATTAGATAATTAAGTCTTTTAATAAAATAAATTTTAGAAATACAAATAGACTAATAAAATCATTTTAATCCAATTTATGTAGTGTTTTATAATTCACAAAAAAATCTAACTCTTTGTCATTATAATACCGTTTTTAGTGCATCTTGTAATTTATCAAGATATCTCTATTTATATATATATATATACAATATATATTCTCTGTATTTATTTATTTTGACTTTAAATTTAATTAATTTGATTTTCTAGAATTTATTTTTTTATTTTGACATTTAAATTTGAATTTATTACTTAATTATGAAGCTATCTGGTTGAAAATAGAAATCGGCAAAAATCTTGAAATTTTGTTTTTAACATTTTTTTAAAGTAATAACGGGATTCTATATAAATCGATCATTACCGATTATTATAGGGTATGAAATTGTTTTTTTTAATGTATTGCATAGAGCGTAAAAATAAGGTAGCAATATTCAATGCATCCGCAAATGAGATTATCACATGTCCATCGGGAAAGATATTAGATGCCTCATATTATAAATGTAAAATTTATTTATTCTTTATTTAAATCGCGATTTATTTTTTATTAAATGTGTTGTGCAATTGTGTATTATGCCGTAATCTAGATTAAAAGTAATAACCAATATAAGTTGATACATAGCAAACGATATCAAGTTACGCTTACAAACTGACGATCGGGCAATCATTCCTCGATTCAAATGCTTGATTATAAACATTCGCATAATCACTTACTAAACATTAATAAATTGTACGCTCTATACAATTTATTTATAATTTATCAATTTATTATAAACTATATTTTTTGCAGATCGAC
>Ga0157364_1005583_pt1 | contig 12826 bp, 9 predicted proteins | sample AttsexASBM2_FD_111476 | JGI IMG/M metagenome (GOLD analysis project Ga0157364, IMG submission 111476) | Fungus gardens microbial communities from leaf cutter ant in Ribeirão Preto, State of São Paulo, Brazil - Atta sexdens ASBM2 | ecosystem: Host-associated > Fungi > Mycelium > Unclassified ... | reverse complement strand
TGCTGTTTATTTTATGTAGAATGAGGATAAATTGTAATCCTATTTCTTGCTTTATTTATAATTTTTATTTTAATTGTTTGATTCTGTTTATAATAAATGTAAAGACTAACATGATAAGTATTAGTGTGTGCAATATTATTTACATTTATTTATTTATTATAAGACTGACGTTAAAAAATTGCTCAATAATTATTATGTACACAAGTGCGCAGGCTTGCAATTAGATAAAAATATCATGGCCTTTTAACACGCAGCAGGGGATTGTATAAAGAAAAACGTCGCTTTCATCCACAAACTATTATTTAAAAGATAATCTTTGCTATCTCTTTCCTTTTTTGTCTCGTTATGAGGTAATTCATAGTACTAACACTTTTATGTTAAATACATGTACTATTAACAATTCGATATAAACACTTTTTTTAGAAATTTTGCTTGTGTGTACAGTGCAGGCGTTTTATTGAGAAGAAAAATCTAGCTCTCTTTTTGACAATGCGTTCCTACACTATAATAGAAGGATGTATTTTTTCTTACAACGGATCACACTATTTACAATGTAACTAACCTACTTGCTAAATAAAAATTGATTAATCCTGTCAATAATGCTTCGTACTTAATTGCTGTTGTGTTCATTGTCGTTTCAAATAATCGAGACAAATAATGAGCACATATGCATGTATAAAAAGAATTATTCAAATCTTGTAACTTTTTTTTTATTTCTGCTCTTCGTTATACTAAATACAGAATTTATTTTAGAATTTATTTTTATATATTGTAATTGTCTTGTTCTAAAAAATATAAATAAAGCAATTTATGATTCAAAGAAATATTAGAATTAATTCATTTTACGTAAAAGACTTTTCTTTTTAATAATTTAATAATGAATTACTTAATTAATTATATTCTGCGCGTTTTTCAATTTTATTAAATCTGCAATAATTTAAAAAAATATTATGTTTTAGCAATTTATAAAGCTTAATTTGTTTTCCTCGCTTTCAATAATTGCCAGATGATTTCGCTTTGTTGTAAACAATCAAATGCTCTAAATAATTGCAAGAAGATATAATCAGTACAGAGAATAAAAAGAAGAGGGCAGAACAATGATTATTGGGAGAGAAATAAATAGAAAAATGTCTCAATATGAAATGAAGTGTTACCTGTTGCTTTGATCCCGGAGCCTCTTCGCTTGCCGGGCTGCTTTGGCCCCGAAAAAACACTTTTAACTCTCTTCTTGAATATTGTCGGAGAAATCAATCGATGTTGGCTGAATCGAATGCGTAAAAAAAAACGAGAACAATTAATTATTAACGTAATTATTAATCGTGGAACACGCATATGCAAAGACGGGTCAATAAGAATTAAATTATTAAGAAGATTGTTACGTTTCTCTTTTAAACGTATACGTAATACATTAATTAAGCACAATATACACAATAACTTAATTTGACACAAACCGAGAATACAACCGCAAATATAGTTCTCGCATATTTAAATGCAAAATGTAAATGGTTATATTCGACAGCACTAAGATAAAGTGTGAAATAAAAATTAATAAAATTACAGGCGAAATTTATCGAACACTTCAACCGTAAGGCAAGTACCTAGAGGTTCGCGATATCGAGCTCAGGATACAATCGATGTCGCGGGATTGATCGCGATGGTTTCCAATGAAGTTGTCCGAATCGACCGAACACCGCCCTTATTCGTCACGGAAGAGATGAGGGGTAATCTTGCCGCAAAGAACGACACGCGTAAACGTTTCAGTCCTGGCTGCTGTCTTCTTCGTGAAGACTCGAGGGATTCCGGACGCGTTGGGGGTTGCTTTCGTGAATGGATACACAATCGGAGGGAGCACAGGGCGAAGGCTCTGGACGAGCAAAGAGCTGGACAGGTGCAGAGCTTCCTGTCGACGAGGCGTCGAAAAGGCGTCGTGGCGCCTGCGTCATGTGGAACGTCGACGTCGCCCGTTTCTACGCCGGCTCGACCCAGAGGACTTTCTCCCTATCGGACAGAATAATTTCAAGCGAAACGGATATCCTTGGTCGAACGATTGATTAAATATCGCTTGAGAGTATTTAGTTTCGAGGTCATGTGTTATAGGCTTGCACTTTCACTGTCATTGTTCTTAATTGTTGATAATGTACTTGTTGATAAATTTTGATTAGCTACCAGAAATTTTAATTTTGAACTTTTTGCAATTTTATATATTCTATAAAACGTGATAATTCATCTTTTGTGCAAAAATGTAATACTACGATATAATCAATATTTATAATTTAAAATATATGTAATTTTTATTTCTTATTTTGCAATTCTTTTGGGATAATAGTTTTCATAATTCACCGAAAATTAATAATTTTATAACAGTTACATATAAGAGTCCTAAGATGAAAGTTTCTGACTAATAAAAAATTTTATTAACTCTTACTGTTTCATAATTTCCAATCATCTGTTTCTCAAACATTGATATTTTCAGGATATCGTGATATTTTTTACGACTTATTAATGAGCAAACAGAAAATGAAGATAATATAAACACTACAATGAATTCGGATTAAGCTCAATCTAACAAAATGTATTGGAATCATTGATATTGTTAAGAGCTTTTTCTTCTCACTTCGTGGCATTCCGCTATCTTTCTCTTCTAATCAATATCGCAACAAGTTGCAACGCGACTCGACTCCAAAACACACGAGAAAAATTCTTTGGATTCGATCTGATATAAATATACAGCTAGATTTAATCTGATCTAAAAAATTGTATATGACATAAAATAAAATAAAATAAAATTATACATATTATACAAGCAGACTTTATATAATACTAATTATTTTTCGTAAATTACAAATCATAAATAATTATACATTTTAGTTTATCTAATTCACTTTCTATTTTCTTTTATATTTTTATATCAACTAAGTAAAAGTAGAGTAAAAATACTCTGGAATTTTGTGAATAAAGAGGTAGCTTGCGATGGCTAATTAATTAAAAAAAAAATATTTAAGTTTTCTTTATAAAAAAAAATTTAAGAAGAAAGGCTTACTTTCAAGCACAAACATAATTCGAAACATTTGAGCTCCAAATCGCGCCGAGTGACCCTTCGCAGGACTTTTCATCCCCTTTTGATCGAGTGGAGTCTCTCGTGTAGCAATGTGCTGTTCCTGCGACAACAAGAACGCCTGCGCGAGAATAACGAACGATTTCATTTTCGCTCGCATAACAACCCCTTGATAATTGGTAAATGGTTCAATAGATAGAAGTGATTGGTCGTAATGAACTAGAAACTTCATTATCTAGGAAAACATTGCCATTCCCATGTTGTATTTTGAAATGAAGGTTATATGCGTATTTGCTCTCGTCTCCACCCTCAATTACCAGACCGTTAGGTGCTGCCTCGTCCTGCGATTCCATCATGAGATTTTTCCGTCATTATTGATCCTTGGCAGGACTGCCGTTTACCTTGCTCCTCGAAACAGCGGAACTCGTGGGTGGCCAGAAATGGGTCAGGGCTAAGCGAAAGCGTGCCATGTTCCATTTTCACACAATGTTCTAGGCCCGTAACAAAGTGTCCTATTTATACTTCTTTCGAAAATATATCGCTTGGCGTATTCACGTCCGTCGGCGTAGACATTTCGTCGTTTACCTCCTGACATATTCTACAGGTATATAGTATTACAATAGAAATATTATAATATAAACTTTAATTATATAATGTAAACTTAAATTTATAACTTAAATATATAATGTAAACTTTAATTTAACCTTTAAGTAGATGATTACTTTACACATAGTCATCTTAAACTTCGTTCTGGAAAAAGAAAATGAAAAAAATTGCCCGGAAGTCTTAAAGTTCATTATTTTACATTCCTCTATCCCATTAGAATATAAATTTAATATACATACTATTAAAAATAAATTTATATACATAAATTTATATACATACTATTTAAATTTATAATTTTGAAAAAGTAAAATTTATCTATTCTGAGCATCTTACTTACCTACTTAAAAGTTAAGATATTAAGTTAAGAATAAAAGAAAACACGAGGCAAGGGGTTTTCTAAAAAACTATTAATAACATAAAACAACATCGATTTATTCAACACAAATACTTGCACGTTATGATAGAGGTTTGTAGTAATAATGATATAATAATGATAATAATATTCATATGTACACGAAATAAGGCACGTTTGATATATTAATTAAATGCGCGACGGGCTCGTGCATGAGAAACATGGATCTTTTTTCTTTCGGCGGTCGCGCGTTTGTCGCGTTTATAATTACTATCAATCGTCTCCATCCCTTACGATATGCAACGTCCTTACCAAATGTAAAAAATGTCGTATATATAATCTGTATAAACGTCTTTGACCTGCACTCTTGCGTTCGCGTTTGCTCGCGTCGTACCATTAGGAATGAATCGCGAGGCGGATTCTCGCATGCGAGATTATCCGCGACTTACACAATCACACTCCCTAAGCTATTCAAATATATCTCGTATCGCGCATTGGCAAAATTGCGGCTTCGAGAAACTCGATTCTTAATCCTAAAATGAGAATCGCTAGTTAGTCGTGTCTAACTAAGCACGCATTCGTACGCGAGCCAGCGCTTGCTATTTCCTTTCTCTCCTTTGCGAATTATTTTTCGCAAGTTAAACGTATGTAACGCATTCATACGCCCACGATTAATTACAAAATCGCAAAAAGCGCGAAAAGTGCAGCCGCGCAACTCTGCAATTTTCTCATTGCAATATCTGAACCTTTTATTCAGCTGATGTTAATAGAGCTATGTATGTTTTTTCTTAATTTCCATCAAGAAAAAGTTCCATATACATGATATTTTAATTTCTTTCGTCACACATTTCTTCGACATATGAAATTTTACAATTATGTTCTCAAATGTAATGAAGAAAAGAAGAAAAGAATAAAATTGCATCACATGATGTAGAAGAATTAATAATAATACAGGCCAATGCCTGGTTTTAATCGTCGATTTAATAATTATGCATTTCTGCACATGTAGCGATATTTGTGATTTTGTTGGCACACAAAAATCATTTTCAAATTTGAATACCTAGAAACTTCACGGATGAAATTGTTAGACCACTAAATTAGACCATTTTCAGGCGAACATGTCATAAATTTTTAAACACGTAACTAACAGGTAAAGACTTGTTAATGTATTTTAGATTTAAACCTTACTTTTATACGAAGACTGTATTATACGCGTCGATTCTTGATCGCGCTCGTATAGTGATATGTAGCTAAAATTATAAGAAACGATGTTTCCTTATAAAAGTGTACTTTTTATAAAGTATTCGCTAGCGAATTTACACATCCAACTAATCGCCGATTCACGATCGCGAATCGTTCGCGGCTGTCGAAAGCGAAGACAATCCGCTTACGATTAATAATTCATACATATTCATACAATTAGTGACACTCTCTTAGATCTACTTAGGCGGTACTTACGTTCTCTGAACTGGCATCAAGACATTGTATCTTACATGAATGTATTGTACAAACAGAATCAAACAATTTGTCTCCGGAATGTTTTACCGCTCTCCTCCTTTACGCATATCTAATTAAATCTACGCGAGTATCTAAATTAAAAACTAAAAAGAAAATATCATATATTCTCTTTTTGTTACACGTGAAATATCGCCGTCATCGTCTCGGCGAATCTGGAATGTAAAATTCACCTCCAAAAAGGTAGCAAGAAAGAGACTATGAACGAGCGACGAATGCTATCGCGGATAATCGAATCGCCGATTAGCGATATGACGTCTAGCAATTGTTTTAATATGAAGAATGATATTATTGCATACATTTTCGAAATATTTCTCTCGAACACTAAGAAAAGCGTGATTAGGAAATAACTTGAAGGTAAATCATCTTTACTTATAAGATGCATGCTATCTCATGAACCGTGCATGAGAACAATGCAAATTGTTCAAACGCAATTTGCATTAAGGGAGCTATAATTCTCTTCGCGTTTTTCCCTCAAACTCGCACATGGCACTCCAAGAGTTAGCAGAAGGGCACGATTGCGCAGATATCGTCTAATACAATCTTCTGAAGTCATTCGGTACACGCAAACACTACGTGTTTTCATTAACGGCAATGTAGGTTCACTATTTTGTAGGAGTTTATCCTCGGTTATAGCAAGCTTGAGATGGGAATATTTGAAATTTGGCACTTGATTTTTCTAAAGGATAACGGCCGCTTCAAACTTGTCGAAAAAATTCTGCAGTTCGTTCTTGAAATTGTCGTAATATAGAGAAAAGGAAATAATTCGCTACTCGTTATACTTAACGATTCGTTCGCTAAGATCGATACGATGTATCGTTTCTATGTATCGTTTCAATATCAAGCATTCCGCTTCCCTTTTTGATCCTCATGGAAGCGTGAATGATCAATGAACGAAAGTGATGATCGAGAGCTATTTCGATGGTCGATACAATCACGTTCGTTCACAATCACGTTCGAGCTAATCTCTCGTAATACTCTTAGTAATTAGGGCTATCAATATATGAAACTCAAATCATAATCGATTCGAGCGCCATACAATGCTCGGAACTTATTCTAATTAAATGCAGTTTCTCAGTACAAAATTTTCAAAGTATATTGTTCTCGCAAACGTTTCGTTGCATCGATTGATCTTTTGTTTCACACATTTCAATCGTCGATGATGAACTCTTTCGTTCTCGATCCTTGAGAAAACGTGTGGGGTTTAAATTGGTCCATCAAGCGATTCCGAGCGGTTTCAGGAATTTTCGCAATGTCTTGCGGAATTCGTCAGATTTATCTACCAAAACGAGTCTTAGCGATTGAGAACCGTTTGCCTGGTAGCCAAGATCCGGCGCGATCAGAAGCGTGATTGCGATTATGGGAATGACGACGCGAAAAGGCGCGGTATCACAGCTTCGATGGATCGTAATTCTCAAAGGACCATCGCTGTCTCAGGGCATTGGACGAGCATTCTTCCATCACCAGTTGCTGCTTGCTCTCTGTAATCGCTAGACATTTGTCGCTGCTACCGTGCCTGATATGATTAGTCTGGAAATAAAAGTACGGGATGATTCCAGTTTCGAAGAGCAATTTAAAGAGAGATTAATTTACATAAAAATACTTGCTAGCTAAATTGTTTCATTTAATATCAAAATCTGCTCTCATAGATTAGCAAAAGAATGTTTCGACAACGGTTCATTACCTGAGGATTGTAGATCCATTGTTGATTTCCTTTACTGCCATGACAAGGATAGAGAATAACGTCGCTGCCACTGTAATCCAAGCATGACTCGTCTCGACGGATTTCGCCCGTCTTGCTGAGCATCCAGTACTGCGACAGACAATCTTGATTAATATTTTCAAAAATTGCAAACTTGTCTACGACCAACGAGATTTTAACAGCCGCCACGGGGGAAAAAAAAAACAAAATTTTGCATGAACAATCAATCGGGAATAAAGAATTGCTTTTAATAAAATTCATATTAACACACGGGGATATTTTGTTATTGTAAAAATGAAAAAGAATTCGGATAAAATTTCAATAGTTAATATGTATGAATTCCTCTCTCTACGGTTTACAAAGCGTGCCTGTTTCAACACAATTCGTCTCCGATCAAACAATAATATTCACAAAATCAGAGATATGGCCAAAAACGTAAACCGCGATAATGCAAAAACGTAAAATCGTTCGTTCCGCGCATTTAATCTGTCGCATTGCGTACTCGCGAGATGTGAAAATATAAGCGTGTCGTATTCACTGTACCGGTGTATTATCATGAGCGCGACGACCGCGGATAGACGCGGATTTTCGTGATGCTGCCGACCGATCGATTGCACGCGCCGCTTAAAAAATAACTTGTCCCGGGCGATCGTGCGCAAGCGAGCTAACGAACGTGTGACGTGCCGTGTGCGACCAACAATTATTTACCGCGGGCAATGTGCAGGTTTGCACAAGTTTGCACGAAGGTGAACGCGTGCGGCGCGGCGGAAGCGCGTCAAAGCGATCCGGCTCTCGTAATGAGCGTCGGTCGTCCGATAATGGAATCCGGTGGCTCTCGAAATTGCGCTTATCTAACCGGACGCCGCGCCGAGCCGATCGTCGTTGTTTGTGCAATTCCAACTGCCTGGAATGGACAGCGAGCGCCAAGCCTCGAACGTATGTGTCGCTCATGAAATATTCTTCGTGCGATTCTAATTCACCGTGTTGATTGCCGAAGCAAGATTCAGAAACGCGAATTCACACTCGTTGAAGTCACGACAGTTAATTTCAGGGAAAACATTAAAAAAAAACATGAGGCGGATAATAATGCGATAAATGAAAAAATAACGGCGCAAAAGCTTGTCACGGATCTGCATATACGTGTATTCGCGCGATCATAATTATCACTAATTTAATACAATGAACGAGCGCGGACTGTGAATTGGGATTGCGGCTGTCAGAACCGTCGGGTCGACAATATAGTTGTTTTGAAGTGCTTTACAAGTATAATTAGGGGATAGTGGGTATGAGGGATAACGAGAAGCAAGCATTCACCGCACACATGTATCATCAAGCGTCGTTAGCCATGCACGACCCGCGTTCCATTCTGCCTGAAACTCTCATTCAAATCAGAGTACATTATGTTGCGTTGTCTGAAGTACATATAATGCAAGTGTTATCTAACGCACATCGCTATGTCCATCTCACATGCTTATCTCTATGACGTAACCACTTACTTTTCGCACGTTATGGTAAAAGAAAAAGAAAAACAAGATTCGAAAATGAGCCAATGGCGATAGGATTTCGCGAGGGACGATGCATTATCAGTGCGCATTGTGTTCAGTAGTATGTAGTACGATTACAGCGGGATAGCGATGTTATATCATGATTCCTGAGCATGATGATAATTCTATGTATACAGCAGAGAGAGAGAGAGAGAGAGAGAGAGAGAGGGGGGGGAGAGGGAGCAATATATGCATTGTAGTGTGTGTGTAAACTGACCATCCGGCGACCGCAACGGCTATCTCTCGCGATGCACTCGCCTTCCATCCGATGATACGATTATTCATCTTCCATCATCCGCGCTCACGACTGATCCCGAATCGCCGATGTGCATCCCAGCGCTGCGTCCCTTTTCCCCACGTAGCATAGAGAGTCGTGACTTTATCAGTGTCACGCGGGCGACGACCGAAAGCGTAATTGCCGTGAAACCGCGGCTTAATTGCGAGGGCAAACAGCTAAATTAAAGCAGCGCTTTACCGGGCTAAGCAAGCACCGCCAACTGATTGTGTTTTTGGTTGTAACCGGTCGCCACGGTTGTTAAACGCCGGCGATTCGGTATTCGCGTACACGTTACGTGCTTGTAGGTGAAAGACAGGAAACTACGGAAATACCTACGCACGCGTGCGCGTGTTTCGTGTGCGAATTCTAATAACAGACCGCGCGATCGACCGAACGAGTGCAAGAAACAAGATAAAGCACGAATTTACATGGTACGCTCGATTCTGTCGAGTGGCAAGCGTAAGCTCGCTAATAAATGAACGGAGTAGGTCGTTGATGAAATTGCCGCTGTTGTTTTTCGCGCGTTTATCCGCTGCGTTTGTCATCGACGTAGGTAAAAGAAAAAGAGACACAAAAACCATGATAAAGTTACACTTTTATTCGGATTTATTTTTATCAAACCAATTATCAAGTCTTCGTTTTGAGAATTAAAAATTGCGCGATAAAATATTGTATAACACATGTACGAAAGATAAAATTTACATTGTAAAAAGATGAAAAGGATGGATAAAATTGTAAAAATGTCCAAGTGCGTGCGATATTTGCACTTTGATATTCTCACTCTTGTACGTGGATTATGGGAGGAGCCAAGTCGATGATTAAATCTAAGTCTATTATATCAATGTGAGAAATGATGATAACATGGTAAGAAATAGTGGTAAAAGGCAGCAATTGGGGTCATCTCACCGAGAGGCAGTAGAGACATGAATTGATGAGCACCTGCACCAGATTAGCGATGCCACTAATCGCGTCGAAACGTAGGGCGATTAGTGCCAGGTTAGCATGCACGCGATCGCACATGCGTTCCAAGGATCAGTTGTTTTTACAAGTCGCGTAGATTTATAACCCCGAACCCAGATAGATCAGAAATATGCCTGCCATCCATCTATCGACCGATTAGGAAAGCTTCGAGGGGTAATATCATGAATGTCCGTTAGATCGTTAGTCACAATCGTTTTCAAATCAGCTTAGTATTGTTTAAGATTGCTGAAAATTGACGGGTTCGCGAATGTGTACCTGATTGCCGCCTTGACGGTGACAGGGATACATGCCCACTGGCTGATGTAGGTCTTCGATTTTCCCTGATGAATCTATACACATTCCGCTAGTAACTTGTCGTATCTGCGTTAGAATTCAAGAGAAATTCACACGGTTACTCTGGGAACGTGAAAGATTCGCTCATCCACCAGCATTCCGTGCGACAGCGCACGATTTTGTCTTTTTTTTCGTGCCGCACATTCGAGAATATCCAAGCAGCCGGAAGCGCGAACACACATGGCATTGAATGAACAAGCGCGGGTGCGATTAGGCACTCGGCCATCGTTGGGGAAATGATAATGGATCGATATGTATCGCCAACGAAACGGAAACTCGATTTTCTAGTAATTTGGTATGTAGCTTCAATTAGCTTCGCAGTGGAATTACGAGACGTATATTTCGAAACGATTTCAATCCGTGTACATTGTTTATTCACGCAGGATTATACGATAATAATTAAACTAAATACCGGCGGTTCGCAGTGACTAACAGTCGCTATCGTTGTTCCGTGGCTGAAAGCCAAAACAATCAGTTCATACAAGACAATTGGAAAATTTTGCAGAAGCTAAATAGCTATTATTTTATAGTAAAAAAGATAAAAGCGAATAAAATGAGATAAAACAGAATGAATTAAATATTCTATTGTAGAAGAAGCATTTTTATTAAATAGTGTAAAAAGAATAATTAATATATGTGATAACATATATTAAAAATAAAAAATTATAAGAAAACCAACAATTCATTTAATTAACACACAAAATATATATATGTATATATATATATATATATATATGTATATAAAACAAATATTTTAAAAATAATCCTTATCTAAAATTGTATAAAAAAATAATCGAGGCACTTTTAAAAATTATCAATGCATTTTCTATTAAAAATTTTGCCTTCAAAGCATTCTAGATAAACTTTCATGAAAATGCTTATAGCAAGGTATTCTAAATATATTACTGATAGTGAGTCGTAGAATTAGCCAAATTTTTTTTATAATGTTCATTTTTATAATTATTTATATTATACAATTTAGAAATGTAGATTTTTGCTATCTAATCAAAATGACGAATTTTTCAGGGTTTAATGTTCATTTTATTCTATTCATTCGTTAACAAAATAACAATTATTTAATTTTAGCAACTTTTCAATTGTCATTTTGTATGTCGAGTAACAGAACAATTGATTGCCATCAATATTATTCATCACACCGGTCGCATACACCGGTTGCATACTAAATTCTTTGATTTATAAATTGATTTATACTATAATTCAATTTATAAATCAATGATCGAAATTTGGTACTCACAGAATTTTTAATTTCTATTACATATGTACTATCATCAATTTTTGATACTATGATGTAAATAAAACACATTATTCTACAGTGGATATACTCGTAACAAATAGTAAACGTCTCGAAATATAGTCACAAGTTCGTACCTATGTATAATACTTGCAAATGTCAGTGACAGCGTGGAGAACTTTATAGCAGAATGTAAAAATCAAATCAAATTCAACAAAAATCATGTTTCCGTTTTGAACTTTGAGAACAACAGTTGCACACATCAAGCATGCACAAGCATTTCATGGGACAATGTGTTGAAGTTGTGGTGAAGGAAATTTTTCAGGAGGAGGATGTCTATTGTACCTGATTTCCACCCTGTCGATGACAGGGATACAGTCCGCACGGTTTGTGCAAATCGGCCTTGCGAGCGGGCGAGTCCAGACAGGTGTTACCGCCTTCGCCGAGGTTTCGGACCTGTTTGTTGTTAGTAATTTTTTCGGACATTAACGTGTATCCATCGCACCGTTAGTAATACCCAAGAATATATGTACATATTAATAAACAGATTATTGAGAAAGAAAGTAACGTCAACGATGTATCATTTGGACATTTCTGTTTAATATTTTTGTTATTTCCTCGACTTGACATTTCATCGTGAAACTTTGGAATTAAAATGGAAAATTATTCTCGATCGAATTAAATGCGAATGAGTATTCAGTTCGAAATGTCGATGTAAAAATCGCTGACGCTCTGCCTTATTAAAATCAGATTATAAAAATACACACGACGACACGCGACGCTTTTATACCTGTAAAACAATGTAACAAGATTAATAAATCCATGTTTTTGTATTTCTGGTAACGAGATTCGTTGACTCAATCTCTCGCGAGAATTCTAAAACAGAATATGAAAAGACAGAAAAGTCACGCTCTTCGTTGCGCAATGATTCTTTTTTTTTTCATGCACAGATTCTGCGGTATGCATGCCTGGCAAAGCGGGGACCGCGCAGACCGCGGATTGCGTTCTCCATTTTTCAAATAGACGGAAACAAATTGAAAATGAGGTCTGCTCGTATTTCGCTCGGTCCGACGCGTGTGTTCACGACCGAACCATACGATGTATATACGTGTGTTGCGTGCATGTGTGTGTGTGTGTGTGTGTGTGTGTGTGTGTGTGTGTGTGTGTGTGTGTGTGTGTGTGTGGGTGGGTGTGTGTGTGTGGGTGTGT
>Ga0157364_1005582_pt1 | contig 12826 bp, 4 predicted proteins | sample AttsexASBM2_FD_111476 | JGI IMG/M metagenome (GOLD analysis project Ga0157364, IMG submission 111476) | Fungus gardens microbial communities from leaf cutter ant in Ribeirão Preto, State of São Paulo, Brazil - Atta sexdens ASBM2 | ecosystem: Host-associated > Fungi > Mycelium > Unclassified ... | reverse complement strand
TCGTGTAAACACACCACGGCGTCACGAATCCGGCGGCTTCGTTTTGAAGCGGCGCGGTGCGACACGGTGTCGCCTTGTCTTTTTTTCCCCCCTTTTTTTTTTCATGTGTTCTACGAAAGCCTTCTCTAAAATGTCGCCGGTCAAGCAGGAGAGAAAGCAACCCCCTCTCTTCAAATTTAAGGGTAAGAGATCTTCATGGCCGTGCCTCAACAGCGCCGACAGTCGCAGGCAGTAACTCTGACGGTCACAGTCAGTAGTAGCCTGTTCTTCGGGAACGACGTGTAACAGACACGTACGTTCATGTAATTATCTAAAGCCTGAAGCTCGCGCGAAGCTTGCGTCGAATTTGACGTTACGAGTTTTTATAAATAAGTGCGTCTAGCGAATCATGTGCGACATGTTACCGATGCTGGAAGTAAATTCTCTGTTCCCGTTCAACCCCAGTTTGAACGATGAAATCCAGCGGCTATTCGACATCACCCTCAACATGAGGCCTCTACCAACCGGTATGTTCCACATTTTTTATTCTGTCGATCCAAGTTTATAAATATTTATGCGATTGTTGAGAGTTCACGCTGCGTTTCACGGAAGAATATCACGATATTTATGATTTTGCAGACTGACGAAAGTTCATCCTCGTAATGATTACTTGCGAATCGTAATTAGTATTCTTTTAAACTGTTGCTGTAATTATTAACTGTTTTTGTATTTTTATGATCCAGCCTTCTCGTTTCGCTTTTGAATGGAAAATTATGTCCATTTCTATCAAGGTAGACTTACTTAAATCTTGGTTTAATTTATTCTACCTCTTTCTAATTCTTAAAACTCGGAAAAAAAAATTAAGATATAAATCAAATTAAAATTAAACTACATTGGTAAAAACGGACAATTAAACTACATGTATTCAGGTATACTTTCAAACTCTCTCAAACTCTTTAACGCATCAGAGTTAAAAGTTTTAACTTTATGTCTCTCTTAGGAAAGTATTTTAAAATAAGTCTTGCAGAGGTATCTGTAAACTTCGAAGAATATAGAGAAAAAAGGCCTTGTACCTGTTTGCATTTGTATTGAATTTCTTAGTTTTAAATTAGTCTTTTAAATTAGCGAGTTTTATTTATCTTCTTTCTACATATTTTTTTGCGTTAAAAGAAACACGAACTTTTTCAATTAAGTATGCCTGCTTTATTTTCGATAGTTTCCTGGGTTCTTTAAGTCTTAAATATATAATGATTTCATTTTTTAATGTAAAAATAAAGAAAATTAAATACAGAAAATATACTCACCTAAAAGTGCTTTAGAAAAAAAGGATTAATAATTTTTGACAGAAAAATACGTTTGAAAGATGTTTAAGATTGTTTCAATTATCAGTATGTTAAAAACTTAAAGGATCCTATTTCTTTTTCTTGTATGTACAGAAACATGTAATTGTTATAATAAGTAATCCACAAATCTGTGAAGTGTCGAACAATTCGTCTATTCTTGTTGAAATTTTCGTCATCACGAATCAAAAACTATTTAGTATTATTCGAAAGTAATGATATAAAAAACTAATAAAACATTCCATCGTTTTGAAATTTTCTTAGAAAGTAAAAAAAAATAAAACTGAAAGGAGACGGACTTGGCAAACAAACCTCAAAGAAAATAAAATAATTCAAGAAATCGTCCGAACAAATCGGAAATTTTTATTAACTCTTTCTTTCTTTAAATAATAATGAATGAAATGTGGCATAAAATTAAAATTATATAGATAACAATCAAATTTCCCAATCAAATTATAAAAATCATGAAAATATATGAATTAAGTTTCTTGTATCGTTGATAACAATACAGCGTAATGCATAAAATATAAAATATAAAAATTCTTTTATAACTCTTCATTTGCATCTATCATTAGAATATTTATTATTTATTAAATCGATCTAATCGGCATATTCGATCGCTTTTTTAGAGATTTGAATGCGCGTGGTTTGTTCGTAGAAACCTATCTATAACAGATACGAATCATAACACAAACGTAAGAGCGTATATTAATTACTCTGCTATAATATTTCTGTTGTCGATTTATTTTCGACTCGTTAACATCCGTATATTTTCCTAGAACTTCTTGATGTAGAGGAGATTTCCATTTATTGCTCGCGTCAATAAACCGATACACTCGGCTGCAAGGAGAAAACCGCGTTTGTTTACCTTTTTTTTTGGGATACCAATCCTATCTCATTCTGTAATCTCTCGTATCTCTCGCCGTGTGCATCTGATCCCTACTGCTGCACATTTTTGTGAAACGCGACCGATTATCTGCTACACACCGTGAGCAGTATTTTATCGAAGAGGAACAAAAGCCTATTGAGATACTTGCAAGGATATGTTTATTCCGATTGCCGACGTGACAACGACGATGATAATCGTGTCCGATAAACACTCGAAGCCGCCTGGCTCGAAAACGGCTGTGTGTTTACAAACTGCGGCCTATTGAATTACGTTCGCCTCTGTGTGCATCACGAAACATGATTTTGGTACTATAATTTTAAAGTTAAAGAAAAAAATGAAATATATAATTATATTATATAATATATAATACAAGATGATATTATATAAATAGTATATATCTTCGTCTTCTGATTATCACGTTTGATTTTAATTTTATCTTGTTATAGCTGAAAAAAAATTTTTTTAATCTTAAATAGGAGAAATTTTACTTCTAAAGTTTTTATTTTTTCCTTTTTTCATATTTAATAAATGTTTATTAATCTCGTTTATGTTTTATTACAGTTGACGAGGTAATGGAAGATTTTCGGCACAATGGTCGTGACTTCGAATATTGTCCAGATGTGGATGCAGACGTGTCAAAACAAAGTGCGTCACGGCGAAAGAAAAATAAAAAACCCTTGCCAACAGAGTGCGTTTTCTGCAGAAACAACGGGGAAGAGGAAACGTACTATCGGCAGCACTTGCTGAAAGACGTCGATGGACGCGTTGAATGTCCTGTTCTCAGGTAAATATTGAAAATCTAAGTATCTATGACAATTAGTTTCGTGACTAACGCGAAGCATATGAGATCTACGAATGATTTAGTACAAACGAAAAGGCAAAATTAAACAAATTCTTTACGCTAATTAATTTTATTTTTCATATTTTCTACTAAAATATGTAGACGTCTATACCAGAATATCTAATTACAAAAAATATCTATAGGGTGACTATTATAAAAATAAAATATGTAAAAAATATGTATAAAATATAGACATATACAGAGTGTCGTAAGTTTTGCCAATTGCTTTTGTGTAGATAGAGTGGACTAAACTGAAAAGTCCTCTACCATTTTACAATTTTTGCAATGGTTAATGAGACATTAATTACTAAAAATCGCTAAGTATTGGTTTTCAATAATTTTTTTACTCAAACACTATCAACTTTACAGAAAAACAGCAAGAGATAAAAATTGTTTATTTTCTTCTTATAAAATTCTGAGAATTTTTTAATATCGTATTTTCTCATGGATAAAAATAAGAAAATGCAGTACTAAAAGTTGATAAAAAATTCTGAAAAAATTCTTAGAGTTCTATGAGAAGAAAATTAATGCTTTAAAAGAGTGTCTCAGATCACTCTTTTTATCTCTGTAGGATAAGATCCAATCAAAAATATGTTCAGACTAAAGTTGTAGAGTTTAAAAAGATCTATTTATTAATCATATCAGTTTGACTTTGGGTGCTTTTCCAAGGTCAGATCAAGATCACATCGATTTTTTTAAATGAAACATCCTACTTTTTATTCTAGAATCTAATAGCCGATGTCAAGAGCTTTCCAAAATATATAATAGTAAAGTATCTTTTGATTAAGTAAATCTCGAGCCCTGTTTTTAATATAGGTCTTGTATCTTAGAATTTACAAAATAATGAGTCATTCATAATGAGCCGTCATGGATCACACACTATAGTCTATGCATCATAGATGTGCTTTACTCATACAACATAAATCTCCAATGAACGTCCTAATGGCCTTAGAAGATATTTTTATATCTTTTGAATGTCTTATGCTGATTTACAATAAGTCGGTAATCGGAAGTCTTAAACCGATATTCATAATTGATTCTTATATTTGAGGTTGTCTTAAGTAATCTTAAGATGTCAAGCCAATCAGAAAGTCGTATTAGCATCTTAAGATATTATCTAGTCTTAAAGTAAGAACCAATTATGAATATCAGCCTTTTATGCCTATTCTACAATAGGATCGTAAGCCGTAAGAAATTAGTTAAATTTCAATTACAGTTAAATATGAAAAATATAATTGATTATAGTTAATTTCTTATAGTTTATTGGCTTGTGACTATTATATTATATGATGGCTTGTAGAACAGATTTAATCTCGGTGAAGTTGACCAATCAGCATTAGTCGTACAAGTTGGCTAATTTCACTGTTAAGACTTAGGATTACCGACTATCGATTCATTGTAGAATCAACATTAAGGACGTCCCAAAGTACGTCCCAGTATATTTTTCGGATAAAGTGTATAGTATTATAAATATATAAAAAGAAAATCTTTTTCTTTTTATAATTTTAACTAATTGTATATTTGTTCATGGAACACGTCGAAGATAATCTGTGAATTTTAGCTTTATTTTATGTATATTCTGTATATTCTCAAAACTACTATTTTATATATTTATATTAATATTTATATTGGAAATTGACTGTGGAGATTTTCTTTTTTTATAAATTTCAAAAAAGGAAAGATTATTACGATTTTCACCTTAAGATAATTTTTTTTATAATATTCGAATAATTCAAATAAGAGTTTATGTAAAGTGCGATTATGTTGCGAGAATATAATACAATTGAAATACAGTTATCGTTATGAAATGATCTAAATAAAAATAAAAAATTTCACATAAAAAAATAGATAAAGTCTAAAATATAAAAAGAAAAATTATAAATTAATTCACAGAACTTCTTACTGTTTAAAAAGAAATTAAGTGAAAAAAACACAAATAGGAGTGCAGTAATCATTTCGCGCAACGATTATTTGTTTCCTATTTGCCCTTTTTTCACTTAATTTCTTAAGAAAAATTATTTTCTTAAATAGTCTTGTATAAAATAATTTTTTTTAATAAGATTTATTTAATTTTAATCGAAGAAGTAAAAAGTAAAAAACCTGCGTTATCTGACAGATAATCTGTAAATCTTTTTTTACGACACTTAAAGTTTTCTTTGATATTTTCATACGAAATATTAGACATTAGAAATTTATTTCTCTTTCTTAGGTATTGTTTTTTACACATTAAATGTCTTGTGTTTCTATACACAGAAAAAATTATATTTTTGTTCGATAGGGCTTATACGTGTCCGATCTGTGGCGCAACTGGTGATGAGGCACACACGGTTAAATATTGTCCAAGCGGTCCGTATAATCCCAATCCCATTAGCACAGCAAATGCCTTTAAGCTCGCGAGGAATTCCACGGGCAAAATAGCAAGTAAGAAATTTTTGACACTTTTCACGCGGATGTGGAACATTTTCTTTCTCTAAGATAGTAATAATAGATAGTACAAATTTATAATTTATATATGAATGTAAATACACGCTGATGTATTACATATGCACTGAAAAAGGTACTAAATTTTAATAAATATTTATTTATAAAAGTAATATTAACTTAACATTTATTTACAGTAAATATTATTTACTAAATATTATTAAGTTTATTGTAAATTTAAATAAACGTTTTATGAATAAAAAATTATAGTTACATGAAATCAATAATTTTTGACATTTAATTATTTGTATAAATATTCAGCTAATATTATTTAAACAAATATTTATTAAAATATTGTATATTGTATACTGTTTTAATTTTAATATTGTATATTGTTTTCTCAGTGTATAAATGTAAATAAATATGTACAAATTATAAATGAAAATAGTAAACAAATTGTAAAAAACTATTGAAAAAATTGTAAATGACTAATGAACATAAATAACGAATTGTAAATGAATAGAAAATGTTCCAATAAACATTAAAGTAAGTCTCATAGATTAAGTAAATAAAACAGCCTCCAATTAAATTAAATTTAACTTTTCTTTTTGTCATTAAGATTTTTACATTTTCATATTCTTTAAGCATATTAATATTTATTAAATAATATTATCGCACTTGTTTGTTTTAACTATATGATTTCTTTGCTAATACATGAAATGACTAAAAAGTAAGTAAAAAGTAAAAGTACAAAAGAAATAATCAGAATAATTACTAATCTAAAATAAATACATTTAGATAAACTGTGCAATTAATTTTAAGAAATTATTTTATGCTTATATCGTTCTCTTCGTAAAACACGACGTAAAAAGAATTTATGAAAGAAATTAGTGTTGTTCCATCAGTTTGAAGAAGTGAATCAACAAAATCAATGTAATGGCACACTATCCGGGCAAAATGGTTTCGTGAACGAATGGATAATATAATAAAAGGAGGAGAATAAATAACCCATTTTAATAAATTTATTAAGTATATGTTAAAAGTTATTTTAAGATTAATTAGTGAATATTATCCTAGTGAGATACATTTCTTTCCTCTTTTAATATATTAGGTATGGGAAAAACACCACGAACTTTTTCCCACACCTAATATGTTTCTATTGTTTTCTATCTTATTTAATAAGAATAAAAGTAAATAAATCTTCGAACAATAACAATATCTTCTAAGTGAGATTTTTAACAGGGAGGAGTAAGAAGCAAGCAACGTTTTGAGTGCATATCAACATCAACTGCTGACACGTTATCTCCATCCAAATATCGAATTAGACAATTTAGTTTCCTAGACTATTGTGTACATTGTTTTTTTTTTCGTACATTTACATTAGTTTGTAAATGTGAATACTGACAACCGACATAATTTGACACCCTCACGAATACGCCGTAATACCAGATCAAGATCGAAATTTGACTTATCAGTTTTGACTTCTCGCATTTTTTTATCTTTATATCTTTATATTTTTATAGTTGTACTTACGATGTAAACTATTAGAGTACTACCTCTCGCATTCATTCTATTTGTAATCAAATTCATAATGCGAAATTATACTGATAAATTGAAAACGCGTTGATTTAAAACAAAATCTAGTTTATGTATTTCGAGAATCGGACGATTAAGTCGATTTAGCAATATGTACAGATATACTTATTATCATACATCTGTAGAGCTAATCGTAATTTTTGTTTACGAATATGAAAGATCGTAAACAATTGCAGAATAAACTGTTGGATTTTAATTGTTGAGAATATGATGATTGATGTGAACCAGCATAAAAAAAACCTGTTAGAATTCATTTTTGGACGTATATGAAAATTAGGTGTTAACTTTATGCTACGAGGAAATAAATTTTCGAATAGAAAATAAGAGACTAATGCTGACAAATACATAACTAAAATGTGTAGGCAAGGCTCTAAAATCTCTCCTTAAAAAGTCGTCATTTCGAAGTCAAGGCGAATTAAGAAATGTGATTGTTCTAAAATCTATTTTAAATAAAATCTATTTTATGGAAATTTATTTTAATGTAATGAAGATAATTCACATATCCGGTAAAATACACGGTCAAAAAATCAAGTTCTTCAAAATTTAAAGAAAGCGCCAAACCTCGATATATTTTCATATACGTCCAAAATATGAATTCTAACAAATTTTTTTTATGCTGGTTCACATCATCACTCTCAACAATTCATTCTGTAATTGTTTATCATTCTTTCATGTTCGTAAACAAAAATTACGATTAGCTCTACAGATGTGTGATAATAAATCTGTACATGTTGCTGAATCGACTTAATCATTCGAAATACGTATAAACCAGCTTTTGTTTTAAATCAACGCGTTTTCGAAAATCGTGTTCAAAGTTTATTCATTGTACGCATATAGATAAGAAAAACAATCACGTTTCTTAATTCGCCTTGACTTCAGTGACAATGATTTTTTTAAGGAAAGATCTTAAAGCCTTGCCTACACATTTTAGTAATGTATTTGTCAGCATTAATCTCTTATTTTCTATTCGAAAATTTATTTCCTCGTAGCATAAAGTTAATACCTAATTTTTGCAATCAGGACACACGCACATCTTTTATTTTAATTTATTTTTATTTATTTTTTCATAATAACGTTCAACGAAACGTTTCGACAATTATATTATTTACGTCATGATTGCATCTTCGCGAATTGTTATTAAAATTATTAATTTTCTCTCTATAAATATATATACATATATTATTAATTTTGAAAATAAAAGTTGTGATGATAAACATGTGCCTTAACGTGTTCGAAATGTTCAGTTTTTATATTTTATGATATATATATATATGTAGTGTGTCTAATGACACAAAGTGACACAGTGTGACACAATAGATCATTATATCCTTGTTGTTTGCCAATATTAAACAAAGATGACATGACAAAGATCACTGTGTCGCACTGTGTCGCTTGTTGGAAGGCACACATAGTCTAGGATAAGATATAGTTATGGTATATATAGATATAAGAGAGTTATACCAATGTACAAGAGATAACTCTATGCGCATATCATTTAAATTCGTGCACTTACGCAAGTTTTGAAATCAGCATTGTTGAAACGTGAGACTATCTACTGATATTGAACTTTTCGACTGAAGAATATAAAAGTGATCATTTGATCTCGCTCTTATTTGAGCAGTGATATTAATTTAAACATCTTATTTTTATAAGATATAAGATATATAAAATGTTACGTGCACATGAGTTATCTGTATTAATTTTTTGTTTGTGGAAACGTGTCCTTTAAGTGAGACTCTTTTCATTATAAGTTCTTAGACCATAATAATTGTACTTATAATTTTTATACGTTTCCACGAACGTTTTATTTATTTTCCATCCCCTCTTTCTTTCTCATCCGTCTATCCACTCCTTTATCTAACTATCTCATCCATTGGATATAAAATTACCTATTCTCAATCCTGTACATTGTATGCGTTATTATCACATTCAGACGGAACATTAGATACAAGATGTTGTCACGGTCAGTTTCATCATGATATTGTCAAGGCCATCGAAATAAAAACTGCTAATATCACGCTTCCTCATATTTATATACACAACTAGCTTTTGCCTCGCGTATTTGACAGTTCATGGAATATATATGATTTTATCCCAGTCAATACTCTTTTTTCTGATGTTCCTCAAGATTCACTAAAGGACACGTTTTATTTTCATATTGTTATCACACATTGTATATATATATATTATACGTATATATTAAATTAAAAGTAAATGTGTAAATTATAAAGATTATATTATATTCGTTGACGGAAGATAATAGAAGAGAAGTGAGAAATCTCTTTCAGCCTAGTTTTGTTTTCGAAAGAGAATGTGCGAATTAAACTTACCAAAGAGCTCCTCAAAAATATGATTTTTAAAAAATTATTTTGAAAAATTTATCAAATTATGCAAATTACGAGGGGACAATTTTATGAGATAAGTGTATAATTTTTTTCTCCTTTGTTCTGGTTCAATTCCATTTCAATAATCAGATTAAAATGGCTAATTTAAGTAAAATTTTCACAAATTTGTTTGCGACATTTAACAGATTACATCGAATAATTATTAAATCGCACGATCTTTAAAACATTTCAATTCTTTTTCAAAGAAATTAAAAATTTATTTTCTGTTCATAAGTTTTAATTAAATAATAATCTAAGCGTTCATTTAATTTCCGTATGTGATTTTCAAGAATATGTAAATGTGATTTCTCGAATGTAGGAAAAGGCATCTAATGCCTCTTATAACTAACATTGTATTGTAATAATATTTTTATCTTCACAGAGATAAATATATTTCAAGATATGTATTTAATGCATGAGAATTTAGGAATATTACAAAAAAATCTATTCAGTGTTCTTCAATCTTGTTGTGAAACTGGCTTCATAATATAGCTTCTTTTAGGAATTGAAATGTTTTAAATTTTATATCTGCCGAAAGAGATTAAAAAAATATATATATATATTCGAATATCGCAAATGACGGTGCGATGAATATCTCAGTTTTGTATCGCCATTAAATAGTATATGAAAATATTACAAAAACTAGTTCCTACTAGAAATTAAGACTTAACAGTGTGCCAAATATTATGTTTCTAAGATTGAAGTGTAATATTCTTGTAATTTGTATTATGAGACCTACTATTTAATAGTGCGAATAAGTGCTTACTTCTGTAAGATGCGCGTCTCATTCCTTAATGGCGTACGTGGCCAAAGTTTAGAATTACGTCGTTCACACACGGTGATGTCATATTACTGGACTGATTCATAGTGAGGCACGAGATGACTACAGTAATCTGATCGTGCAGCAACGATTAAGAGCAGTAGCAGGTGATAACGATTTAGGAGCATGTAAAAACTAGATTTCATGTTAATGTAATAGCTGTTTCAAAATTTACTGCCAATAGAGAATCTATACGTAAATTATAAATTTTCAGTACAAGCAATAAATTTTGGGACACAGTCAATATAGGCAGGAATTTGAAAAGAGAGAAATGAACTAATTTCAATTCGCACAAATCCACAATAATGTAGCATGTCCAGTTGCACGTTTTACAGAATTGTATAAATATTTATTTTGTCGCAATTACTGTCTTCGATGTCGATCGAGGTTCACCTAATTTACGCGTTCCCGTCTGCGAATGTTGGAATTCGTTAACCGATTAAGATTTTACGCAAAACCCAAGAAAGCTTTATTGTATATCCAAAACTCGAGTGTGCTTGCGCGATCAAACTTTTTGGATTTTTATTTTCTTTATATTTCCTCTATTCGCTATAAATTTCCGCCTATTCGGAATTAATCTTGTGCATTCTGGACATGCTTTTTCTTTTTTGTAGTCGTTCGTATTTTAAGATTATATTCTTACGCATATCGTCATAATAATCATCTCGCCATTCCAAATATTTGTACCAAGGATAATTATATTATTACTTCCGCTATTAATATATTAATATATTATTTAAATGTATTTATACAAAATTGTATTATGTTTAATTAATGATTTATAGAATATATGCATTTGAATGAAAAATGTATTTTTCTCATAATATTATGTCGCCCTTTATTAAGTTTTATTCAGTAATAATGATGTATTTGTAATACAATAGAATTTATCAAAAATCTATATGTAATACTTTCTGCCCTTACATATAGATCAAAATAAATCGTTAAATATTGCGTGTCTGCATCTTTGCGATATCTGTATAATTGTACACGTAGATCAGTTTGATAATTTATACATCATTTTTTTATATTACTTTATTTTTCAATCTTATTATTTTTCAATCAAAGAAGTCTAAAAATTCGCTCTCTTCCTGTATGAATCAATTGGCATTTAATATAAAGATAAGTACTATTGTACATCGTAATAAGTAATTAATAATTATTACATGATTTTTATCATATTCATTGTTCTCATATTACATGATTTAATAATTGTATTATTAAAGGTGAATTAACATACCACACACATATAACGGCAGTTTAAAATTTTATTTGATTATTTTAACTTGGAAGGATGTTAACACCTTCCTTTTGATATTGTTTATCAAGTAAGTCACATCCTTTGTATTTGATCAGTTAAACGGAATATTCTTCACATATATATGTGTATACTGCCGAATTATACTGCAGAATTATAATTAGATTATTTAAATGAAAAATTATTTATCAATATTACATTTATTTAAAATGTCTGCTATCGGATAAATTCTTTTGTATTCACACTGTTGATTATTTTTTATTTCTAATGATATAATTATATTATTTAAACAAGCATTTTTGTTTAATTTTATATAAAACAGTTATTAATAAATAAATCGATTTAATTTGTTTTTATTCCATATAACGGATAAAAATTTGTAATTTTTTTGTATTATTTAAATATTTTATTTGTATATTTTATTTTTACAAATCCCTACACTCTTTTTGTATTTTTAAACGCATCCTGATGCATGAAGTGTTGCTATTATATTTTGCCTTCGAAAATTGGTCATTATGACAAAAGATAATATGCTATTAGCGTCATATCTGCATCTGTTCCCCATAAACCCGGGAAATACTAGTACATCCTGTATACATAAATGTATGCTCGTATTAAAAAATCATTCAATAGACAGTGTTCTACCGGATAGTAACGACACGTCCTCATGCGGCTTTACGTGCTGATAGCTGTCGTCGCGATGACGATCAATGTTACAATTACTTCAGAAAGAGTGAAGTATAGATACAATCAGATTGAAAAACCGATAATGATTCGAAAAAACATAGGTTTTTCTCGAAAGAATGTGGTGCCATTTACCGAGTCGTCGTCTGTATTCTTTTTACACCTACTTAAGTGCAAACCGCGGTATCAGAAACTAGACAGGATTTTCCCTACTTCCCCCGCTTCGGTAAGAGATTGTATCTGCGTACCTTTTTATCTATGCGACAGGAATCGAACTATCATCACCGATGGGACCGGAATAATTGACCCGCGGTGAGTTAATTATCAAAGTTTGACAATCAATATTATATTCGTTGTTACTCCATTGAGATTAATTTTAATCTGTTACTTTGTATGAACATCAAATTATAATTTTATATTACAATTTTGTTATTTTAATTTTATCTAATCTTGATTCGATTTTATTATATCGATTTTTAAGGACCTAAGTGCCCTGATTAATTTTTATTTCTTCTTTCAAGTTCTAAATTTTAAGTTTTATATTTGCTGGCTAAATTAAGTTTCAAGTTGGTTGATATTGGTAAAATCAATCTCTAGAATGTATATAATTGCTT
>Ga0157364_1005581_pt1 | contig 12827 bp, 10 predicted proteins | sample AttsexASBM2_FD_111476 | JGI IMG/M metagenome (GOLD analysis project Ga0157364, IMG submission 111476) | Fungus gardens microbial communities from leaf cutter ant in Ribeirão Preto, State of São Paulo, Brazil - Atta sexdens ASBM2 | ecosystem: Host-associated > Fungi > Mycelium > Unclassified ... | reverse complement strand
TTTTAGAAGGCTAAATGTTAACGCTTTAAAACCACAAAAAGGCGGGAAGATATATAAAATTTAAATTGTTATTTCGGTTGTATCAAATCTAAAGCTCAGAACTTTTTTGTACACCTAATAGATTATTACAAGATCATTTAGAGATTTTCTTTTCATGTATACGATTCATGGGGAGATATAACAATAATCCTATTTGCATACAATTTTCATCAGCATATTGTATTAAATAATATATATATGTTTATTAATATTTGTTATCTTTTACTAAATGTGTGTTAAATGTATACATGCATATTTTATTTTGATTCTGCACTTTACTAAACTTAATAAAATAATGCAATATATAATATATCATATTCCTTCTCTTTCTTTCTGTTTTATCATAACGTTCTGTTTTATCGTGATTTTCGTGTTTCGATTTTTTGCTATCTCACTGGCAGGGGCACGCCAGATGTTTGCTATGCTAGTCTCTTTGTCTATCTTACGGAAAAGATAGGAAGACTGGGAGTAACTACAGCAGTCCACAGTTATAGTCAAAGTATCCATTGAACTATATATACACTGGAATGGACATCTCCACTGTGAAGTACAGAAAATCGTGGCACCAATTAATCAGTGCCATTTTAATTTCGTCAATATAAGAATCAGAAGCTTTTAGATGCTCATGCGCACTTACGTTTAGTGTTCTTTAATGAGACGCATATGTCAGCAAGATCATCGTATGTGAGGTTATATTTAAAAGATTACTTTGAAAGATTATAACATCGCGTAACTGTAAAATGTGTAAAGCATCAACATGAGGTGTTGTGTGCCTGGATGTGGGCAAAAAAGTAAAAAGGGCATTTTATTTCATAGGTAAAAAATTTTTATATTAAATATATTATTTCTTGCACATGTGTGTGCAAGATGTAGGATATGAAGTTTTTAATTAATTATTTTATTAAATGTACTAATAAAATTGAAGTTATTTTTGTTTACAAACCATTTATATCCATATATAGATTTCCATACATCGATAATACATCGATCGATACGTTGATCACAACAATTCGCGCGCGCGCGAACGCTTCTGATTCGCTCAAATATCGTCCCAATAAATGGCTGCTCAATTGTGGCCATGAATTTTCCTCGATGCTCATTTCAGTATATATAGTCTATATAGCAGTGTACGTATCAGTGGTATTATTATCTTATTATCCACGCGCCTAGTTTCCACCGAGGATTTAATCCGGATCAAAATGTAAGAACCAACCAACTACGTCAAGTAGTCAAGTATTCTTCTGTTACAGTCGAATGCTACAGGGGAATGCTCGACTGTAATGTGTTGGTTCTTACATGATCCGGATTAAACTCTCGGTGGAAACTAGACCAGTGTTAATAAGGATAAACATAAGGATAAAATGATGATGATGGGAGCACTCGAATAATGTTTTCGAACGTAGCCCAACTCTACATTTAGAGTGCAGTCGAGTTGCCGCTATGAATGTTTCGAAGCATTTTTTGATTGGTCAATTAGTAAAATTCTTTCTTCCGATTGGTTAATCGAATGCTTCGAAACATTCGTAGTGGCAACTTGACTACACTTTTAATAATTTTGCTTCATGAAGCATAAGGACTGTCCAAGAAAAAATTAAAAATTTTTATCAAAAGTAGTTTTTAAGAATTTTTTAAAATATAGATTAAATATAAATTTAAAAATTGTTTTTTTTTTTTAAAGTGGTTTGGAAGATATGTGAGTTTTTGTGTGGGAAAGTTTTTTCTTGGACAGTCCTTATCACCACGTTTTTCTGCTAGATTCTTTCATTTGAATGAAACCGTGTCGAATGTGTATATTAGATGTGGGAAAAAGTTCGTGGCGTTTTTTTTAATGCCTTTAATGCTATCTAACGGGAAAAACGCCACGAACTTTTTCCCACACCTAATATTTTTATTAAATTTTGTGGTGATGTCCGTACTCTAAATAATTATCACAATAAATAAATAAATATAAATTTTTTATCAATAAAAAATTTATTGCATGCGGTTTTATCTCATTTAATTCTGAATATTTTTATTTTTATTTCCCTTTACATTTATACTTTTCTTTATGATCAATACATTATATCAATTTAATTATTGTATTATTAAATTATTATTATTATTTATTATTATTTAATTATTATATTCGTTATTATTTGCGATAATTTCGTGAAATTTTCAGATGGCTATTGTATATACTTGTGGCATGTGTGAAATGATCATAGACGAGAAGAGCATTTCATGGTTGTATGGAAGCATATAACCGGTTATTCGTCGATAATTTTTTAATAATAATTTTTTTTTAATATATCCATTTAATATATTCCATATTTGTCGTCTTTCAAATAAAAGACCCAAAATCTTTTCTTTTATATTTTTAAAAAATTTGTACATTCATTAATGCATACAAACCCTATTAGCCTATTTTTGCTGTAGTTTTATTTTTGTTGTGCACAATCGCATTAATTTCTAATCGTAATACCGTTTAATATGACATTTTGGATTTTATAACATTTTACACGATACAATTAATATAATTACCGTCAAAATTGTATTGCTAACCCATTTATATGAGACATTCATTTGTGACATATGAAATCACGTGACTCGTTTGTCGCTAAATATGAGTACTTATCTTGAACTTAACGAGTTCAAAAAATATTGTACTGACATTTCTGACAATGCAATTTGACAGCACTGAAGGTTCTGCACTTGCACCATATCAGAGCAACACTAAAGCGGAGTCAATGCATGCACTACATGGGCTGAAAAATCCCGGGATTTTTAATGAAAACAAGCGTTTTTTGGGCAAAGTTATATTTATTCCTCAACAGTTGCCTTCGAGGGCAATACACTTGGTATAGCGATTTTCCAATATTTCAATGCCCTTTCTGTAGTACGAAACGTTCAAGTCTTCGAAATACGCCTCGGTTTTCGCGATGACTTTCTCATTCGATGTGAATCTCTTTCCCTGGAGTCACCGCTTAAAGTTTGGGAACAGATAATAGTCGCTGAGAGCCAAGTCTGGAGAATACGGTGATTGAGCAACCAATTCGAATCGTAATTGGTCCAATTTGGACATCGCTTTCAAGGACGTCTGTGACAGTGCATAATCATGATGGTACAGAAGGAAGGCGAAAGTAGCGCCACTTAAACGACTGTAGCTTGTAAACGAATGAACGAAATGTCATAAAACTTCATACATAAACTAGTGACAAGACTCTCGAAATGAATCATATTTATTTTCTAATGGCGCCATCTATTGAAAAATCCCGGGAATTTTCAGCCTATGTAATATGTCGAATTCGCCATAAATAATACATAAATTAAGCATTTATATATTTTTTTTGATCATAAGTAAATTAATTATAATCAAAAAATATTTATTTATGTAATGACACTTGACAGTTTTATTTTCCAAAATAAAATACGTATATACAAATGCATAAATTTGAAATGGTTGCGCTTCGCGTCAAAATAGTAGAGAGTCTCAGAGTACAATTACATGTAGAACGGTACGCGATACAGTAAGAGTCTGAGCACAAAAATTGTAACACGTAATTGTCGTTTATTTAAACTTAAATTGTAGACATAAGTAACGTACAAGCTTTCACGTATGATGTACAACTTATTATCATGTCTTCGGCAAGAAACGGCAATAAATTGTGCGTCATACGCCTTGTGCATTACTTATGTCTACAACTTAAGTCTTTAAAGGTGTATTCTAAACCGGATTAGTTTAGCTTATTTTTTTTCTTAGATGTTGGCAGTTCCTTAACTAAACCGAGAAGTGTTCCGAACCCGTCGGCTGTCATAACTCGTAACCAATAGAAGCCAGTAGCTGAGGCCGATAGATACGCGATAGATTAAAATTTTTCAAAATTTTTAAATCAAAAACGTTGTAAATAATATTCCTGACTCCTTTTTTTAGACACAGTGCAGTTTGGTATTGTCCTCAATATGAACTTCGATTTTTTTTTTACATTTCATCTGCATACGTAACAGGTGCACAAACTCGTGGTGGGATCTTGGATTATATCGTTGTATGAAACTGTCATTTAAAATTTTATATTTTTATTAAACAAATTGTATTTCTTCATAACTATATTATTTCTTTACAATTATAACATTTCCTTATGATTACAATACTTTAATAAAGAATGTTTTACGTTATTTCATGTCTACAAGTTTTTCTATAAGCGTGCCATTTCCTTACATTGTAATTGTTATTCTCGCACAATTTTTCTTCTTTTAGAACTATAATGCTGATTGAGAAATCAGATCGTTTTAACATTTTTCTGTGCCTGTACTTTATCGATAAAATCATACAATTGTCTCTTGTAACGATATGTGTCGATAGTACAGAACGAAGGCCGTAGCATAAACTTTTGCATAACGCATAACGCATAAAGGAATCAATCAATTGAAATTCTTCTTTTCCATGGAATGGGACGAAAGGAAAGATTCTGATTAACTGATTCGCTTATACACTATGCATTATGCAAAAATCTGCGGCTATGATGTTCAACGATGTGTATCGGCACCAACGAGATACTATTAAAGACCGACATCTTTAATAGTCGTGAAAATTCGCTTGTGAATATTGAAGTAATTAAGAGTTAAAAACTGATAATATTGTAAATAATTTTATGATTTATTAGTTTAGTAGACGTATTTATGCATTTAGAAATCAATAATATTCGATTTTTCTTTAAAATTGTGATTTCAACGTTATCATCAAAGTTTGATTATTAACAGAGATAATAACTGCAGAGAAAAAATTGTAATTTTCTGCAATATAGGATATTATAACTTTACAAATATGCGTATTTACTTACTTTAACAACACAAAGTCGACTTTGAATCGCCTATAGCTTCTAGAAAAATTATAGCGTCTGAAAAATGGACATCCATAAGTCGACTTTAGACGAAACGTCTCTAAATCATATAATGTTCCACTTTAAAGATGACTATAAGTCTACTTTAAGTTAATCATCATACAGACATTCTAGGATGTAGTACGCATGCGCATCTTCTAATGTGCGGAAATATTTAAAATCAGGAAAATCTATCTCTAGGTTATGTTTTTCTTTCGGCATTTTCCATTGGAACTGCACCTATCCAGTGTTTCCATAAGAACGTGTTCAAATTTGCATTGCCTCCGTGCAAATATATATAATAGATAATTTTAACAGTATATACTCTTATGGAAACACTATTGCGCAGTCCCAAGGAAAAATACCATTAGATTATTATTTATAAAAATCAGTAAATTATTACTCTAAAAAATATATAAATATTTATCATTTGTATTATATGTAGCATGTTACATTTATGTATTTTATATTTATTAAAAAATGATATATTTATTAAAAAATGATTTTAATATATTGGATTGTCCGGAATGTTCGTGCCGACTAACTTATATAATTTAATAAATGTATACTAAAATTTAAATCTTCTGCGTTTCAATTTTCCTTCAACATCGGCACGAACTTTCCGGACAACCCAATAGTAATATTTATTATATTTTATATATTGTTTATACTAATACTATTTATTTTGTTTTGTAATGCTTCTTATTCTGACACTTGAGTAACGGGACTATTCTTTGATAGCTTCTTCTAATTCGGCAGACCTCGAATCTGCTAAATTGTTTCATCACCGAGTCTGAAATATGTAATAATTGCATTAATAAAAATAAAAATATAAAATAATATTTATAAACATAAATTTTATAAACAAACCAATTAAATATAAGGCAATTTGTTCTGATTGATTATACTTTTCTACTTTTGCACCAGTACAAATTTTTTTTTTTAAATAATCAATGAGAACTTGCACGTTTTAAAAAAGTATAAAAGTATGAAAGTATAGAGCACTATAATATAAGTATTCGTATCTGCCATTTTTAGTCCTTTTCCCATTCTTTGTTCTCTCTTCAACCTTCTCTCTTCTCTCTTCAATCTTCTCTCTTCAATCAGTTCAACGATGGAGTGGAGAAAGAGCAAGAAAGAGGATTGGGAAAAGGAGCAAGAGAGTGAGGATTGGGAAAAGAACTAAAAATAGTGGATGCGAATACTTTGCATATTAGCCTTAGTATGGGAACGTATAACCAAGTTATAAAATTATCTGTTAGCACCGACGAGGTATTAAGATGGCTAGGATGTAGGACATTTATTTATATCAGAAATAGTAGACATCTTACAATTTAATTTTGAATATAATTTTCGCATTTATGTAATTCATACTTGCTAAAATTACCTGTAAGTTGTAGGGGCCTTTATACTTTGATATATAGTATTATGTTTAGCTCATCGATATTTTTAAATAACATTTATGATGAATTTCATAGATGTCACAAAGATTGCATGCAAAAGGCTATGTTTCCAATTTCACAAAAGTATTTTAAACCTTGTTGTTATGGGAAAATAGATATAATGGAATAAATGTTTAAACCGATTATCAGTTTGGATGTAGATTTAAACCACTTTTCTGTCCATGATATTTGAGCTACTTCATTAAAGATAATTTGTGATAAAGTATTTCTAATAAATTGCTTATCCATCGAATTCGATTCGATATATCATATGTTCCTGTAGCATAGTTACAAAAAATATGCACAAATAGAATATTATGAATGAAAAAAATGTATTTACGACAGCGAAAATGAAACGTGTTTAAAAACAAGTTCGGTCAATGATTAATTTGGTATCGATCATCATACATCTTTTTATGTAGCAATTTTGCCATTTAATTCTCTATTTGCATTATGTCATACTTTAATATTATACCAAATCTTTTTCAATAATGCTCAATATAAAATTACCAAATTTAATACATATAAATAAAAAAAGTTCTTGATGATACATACAGAAATTAAATATGATGAAATTCAAAAGTTATAAGATGGCGAGTAAATTTCTGAGCAAACGCAATTTTCCTAACGGACAATATAAGCATTTAAAGTAATATTTAATAAATATGACAATATGAATATACAAATTGTTTTCTCACGTTGGTATTCTCTTCCAACTGATTTTCGCACTGCAAGAACTGTTTCAGCGTCATTAGGCAATGGAGGTCTTGGAGGCAATGGACAGATCTTATGCTACATCACTTCGTCTTGCATTCCCCTCTTTTAGTAGAGCTTCAGTAGTGTACATTTGTCTGGATAATCTTTTCAGTTCCTTACGGATGTCTCTGCATTTACCTGTAATGATATGAAGAAATTGCAACATAAAAACTGAATTAACATTAATAATTATTAATATTTTAATAAAGTCAAATCCATTATATCTATTATAACCATTACCAGCGTTGGCTATTGTTTTTTATTATTTATTATTATATTATTATATATATTTTTATTATTATATATATATAGGAACAGGAGAATAAGTTTGTGATATGCATTTATTTAAAATAATTTTTATGTATTTTTGTTTAAAAATACAAAATATAAATATAACATAAAAATAATATTAAGAAAGAGACATTAAAGAGACGAACTATTAACAAATCAGTTCTGACAAAATAGCGCATCTGACAAAATATTAAGATGAACTTGGGCTACTCTGGAAATTTTCGACCTATCTATCTACAACTTTAGAAATTGCTTATTTATATCAAGACAAAAATTATGCATGTAGTCTATAGGAAAATGATTTACCATTGAAACTAAAATCAATTCAAATGACGATAAAATATCTTGAAGATGATGTTCCAGTTGCGACCTGTTAATAAAATTAATATCGGTCCGAAGTAGAGCAGTGGTATCCAAAACAGTCATTCGTTTATTTTTTCGCCCCTGACAGTGCATTTTCCACAGGCAAAGTGTCCCATTATGCGATTTTATGCAAGTAACATGTGCTCGAGCAGGAGCATCACAGATAACAGCATGGATATTGATTTGCAGAGGCTGTTTGTTGATTGAGAATCCATTGTTTTTTTAAATTTAGATATTCATCCACAAATAGCTGAAGAAATTTGCAATAGCTAAACAAGCTTTTTGATAGCCACGATAAAAATTGATGGCAAATGGCAAACCAAAAATTCTGTCCAAATCGATCAAAGCTGACTCTTTGAGCTTTTCGAAATTGGTAAGCCATCAATGTTTAAGTCCAAATTACATCATAATAGTCGAAAGCATGAGAAAAACGATTACCGATTGATATAAGTGCTTTTAATAAACCATAGTGAACGTATTGATCTTTGGAAAGGATTTTAATATCATGAGTACTTGGTCTTGGGGTGTTCAAAAGTATTCGCGCATCCCGAGGTAAATCGTTATATCCATGTCTTGAAAAAATTTGTAATAATAAGGTTAATGCATTTTGATTAATTTGAAATTCATTTGCCCAATTGCATAGTTCACCTATCAAAGGCAAATGTACATTTTCTTGCGGGTTGATTTGAAATTCGTCACTCTCTAATGATAAACTACTGGCATTGTCATTATAATTAATATCAGTTTAATAAATGTGAATATTGCGAATTATCTAATAAAGCTGAATAATGCGAATGATTGATCTCTATCATGCTATCTTTAATCTCAGGCTCTTCAAATTCGAAGGCTGATAAACATGATGGACCATCGATTGGATTGTTATCGTCAACATTTGAAAAAGTATTGAGAGGGTTATCGTTAACATTTGAGTAAAAGTTGGCTGAAAGATACTTCACGATTGTAATAAAGCAATTGAATTGTAATAAAGTTCGCCGATTTTGTTGACGTTTCGATAATTCAGAAAATTGTTTGGACATTTTCAGATTTTCTAATTTAATCATAGATAATTAACCTACACAATCCGGCTCTGACTATATATGCGTTATATCCAATTTTAAAATGTCTTTAATTAATAATTAAATACATAAATAATATTTTACACAAAAATATATTACCATAGTTGCACTGATGTTTCCAAATCTTTAATAAATCTTATAATATTAATTCTATTCTTTAATTATTAACAGATTCCCGACTTATTTCTGCAATCGCCATTTATTAGCTGTTGTATGCTTCATCATGTGCGCAATCACGTACGCGTATACTGCAGCGATCTCATGAATATTTTGTGCAGGCTTTTTGATAAGTCGATTTAAAGTCGATTTGTGTCGACTTAAGTCAACTATTTTAAAAAATAAATTATATATATGGTGATTTATATATTATTCTTATAGGCAGTAATCCAATTCATGTCCACAACGTTCATGAACAGCATTCGTCTTTGTTTAACTATAATATAGTTAAACAACAAGGACGAAATGATTCCAATTTTGTGAACGTAAATCGCATTAGACGTCTTAAAGTCGACATTGGAAGGATGTTTGTACAAAGTCGATTTACAGTCGACATATCGATGTTTGTGCTGTTAGTATATGGAACATTTATGTAACAAAAAATCATGAATTTAATAATGTATGAACCAAATGTTTATGTTAATAATAGCAAATTTACATCAATTGTCAGCGTTTCTTCAATTACCTCCGAGCCCTTTTTTTACTGCTGAAAATTTGCCTAGAGTTGACGATCTTTAATAGTATCTTGTCGGTGATATCGATCATGCAAGCGACAGACATCGTTAGTCCTAGTACAATCAGGAGACATTGTTGTAAGAAATTAATCAATTAATCGTGCCGTAAGAAATTAATCAATCATGGTCGATTGTTTCCATGCGACAACCGAATACGCATGCATTCGACATACGATGCCGACATATGACGTATTATAGAACAGGCCTTATTATACCGAACCGACAGTGTCGGTAGGCATGTACAGAATATTTTTACATCATGGTCTAAACGAGGCACAAATATATTTTTATTAATAACGTTTTCAGCCCGACCGAATTTGCACCAATCTGGATTGAAGTAATGATGTTTCGTGCTCTCCTATTGGTAAAGCGTAACGATAACCAATAGCGAAGCTAATTTTCCAATCCAAGTTCGTGCAAACTCGGTTGGATCGAAATAAGGGGCTCCGCAATAAAATGAACAGAGAATAAAAATTTCAATCTATAATCAAAAACTATGTATTCCACAATATTTCTGATAGATTGAATTCTTATTCTCTGTTCTTTGTTCCTTTATTATGCGGAGCCCCTAAGAATTTCAACCTATCAGAAATCATGTATTGTAAAATACAGTTTCTGTTCTGTTACCTGTTCCTTTTATTGTGCGAAGCCTCTAAGGCTTGTTACAAAATTTACTGCCAATACTGAAAATCTATAATTTACGTCATATGCTCTATAGATTTTCAGTACTGGCAATAAATTTTGGAACACAGCCTAAATAAAAAAAAAACAAACTTTTTGTTTATCATATTTGTTCATTCGAAACAATGTTTTGTATTAACTTTTGTTTTTCATAACATTTAAAAACAATAAAAATGTTCTAAATACTCAAATAGGAGGAAATCCTATGTATGTCATTGAAAGTTTTCATTATCGATTCAATCGCTAACGAATATTTAAAATGGAAATATAAAAAGAGAATTTCATGGAATAAGGGGAGGAAAGAAAAAAGTTTTAATCAATATATCGGAATTTAATGGAGATATCAACAATTAAACATTTAAGTATATTTTGCTATTTACATATGTAAATTTGTCATGTACTTTAACTGCTATATTGTTGATCTTAGGAATGGAAACTGTCATTATGGTCTTGACGCAGTTTAAAACAGTGTGCACGACGTTCTATAAATGCAGTCATTCTAGTGGACGGTATGGTAGCACCAGTTGATATCTAATTTTAAAAAATGAACAAATGTCTTATTAAATTTCAACGATATCGAAGAATATCGAAGAATTAACACCATAAAATGATAAATTATTATTTTAGGAAACGATCAAGTATGATTTTATATTACTTTTAACCATGGCGAACCAAGGCAGGTTTCTGCATTCATTCGATCCTCACCACGCAGGCATAACATTTTCCTGAGGAGTTCCTTTGCATCACTGGATATAATCTTGAAATATTCATCGGGAAAGCAGAAATCGCATTTAAGAATGTTGGCAGTGGTTTCCTCGACGGAGTCGTCCAAAAAAGGCGACAATCCACTATGGTATTCAAAAGATGAGGCACGGACAGTGCAGTATAAAAAAAAATAATTCAAAATTCAAATAAATAAGTAATTTTAGGAGAATACCTTAGCAAAACATAAATAAAAACTCCGACGGCCCACATATCCGTGTAAGTGCCGGTTGGTCTACCTAACACTGACTCCGGTGCTGCAAATTCTAAATCGGCAGGGGGCGGCACAATTTCGTCAATGGGAGCTTTGACCGCTTCCCCTAGATCTATTACCTTCACTTGGTCTGTCTCATGATCAATCAGAACGTTCTCTGGTTTTATATCCAGATGCGCCCGGCTGCGACAGTGTAACCAATGTAATGCGGATAACAGCTGACAAGTATATCGTGTCGCCATTGCCTCGGTGTATTCCGTTTTTTTACTCAAATATGCAAACAACGTTGGACCTCTGACCCTGCAGGGAAGAAAACACTGTTTAATACTGTGACACAAAGATGGCTGTGTTATCAAAATGCTTTTGTTGTGAATATTTACAGTTCCAAGACAATGGTGTCGACTCCAGATCGAGGCGCGTTCTCAAACAATGCGAACGCCCTGACAATGTTAGCGTGATGAGTGGAAGCCAGCACGTCGTATTCCGCACGTGTCAGTAATCTCGATTGCTTGTGTCGTGGAATTTGCTTGAGTGCCACCTCTTGACCGGTACCTTTATCTCTGGCACGGCGAACTGTGCCGAATCTACCATTACCCAGCTCGTCCAGCTCCAAATACCTGCTAATAAACTGCTTAGCTTCCCATTCCGTGCCACTGATGTCTGATCGCGATAGAGTCACTACGATCGATGGTGAGGTTGTCCTTCCATCGTTATCCACCACTCGAAAACTATATGAAGCATCCGTTGATACATCCAATAAAACGGGTGGCTCGTTAACTTGCTTCGATATTGCCACCCATTGTTGCGACGGTAAAATTCTGCATTCTATATTACACGACACACCACTGATCTCTTGCCTGTCCCAATCGATCTCTACCTTTGAGCATGCTAAAACACGTGCGAAAGTGCTGCTTTTTCCACCTGAAACACAATCAGGATTTAACGACACATCTAAAATATTTGTTATATTTTATCGGGATATTTCATCAGACATACCTACGATGTAGAGAGAAATTCCAGCGGAGGAAGAGTCTGTTTCACCTATTAGATGACAGTGATATATCCCGGAGTCTGAAATTCGGCAACCATTGATTTGTAAGTATACAAAGCCCGCACTTTGTTGAAACTGATATCGATCATTCTCTCTTATATATTGATTCTCGCCCTCCTTCCTCCAGGCGACAGTCGCATTATCCGCGTTATGCGTCTCAATGGACAGTCTAACGACTTCTCCGACAGTCGCGCGAATCGACGTCGGATTATTCAGGATAACTGGTCTTTTATCCTCGGGATACATTATTGTTGTCGTCGTTAACTCCCGGGGATCGGTGTCGTGGCATCTTGCGAAATCAATCTTTCGTGGTCGAAACGACCACGATCGGCTAATTGTCGAGTTCGGAATGAGACTCGCCGGGATCCACAACTCGTCTCTAGTATTCACAGGGGACACCACTAAGCCCGGACCGTCCAAGTGGGAGACAACAAGTTCGTCTCCGGCATGTAATTTTCCCCAATCCGCAGCCAATCTTACACGTGCACCTGGAACGACCTAAGGAAGTTCCTTTGTTATAAATCTTCTCGAATTTTCTTCATGTTGTTAAGCGTATCTTTCATGC
>Ga0157364_1005580_pt1 | contig 12827 bp, 11 predicted proteins | sample AttsexASBM2_FD_111476 | JGI IMG/M metagenome (GOLD analysis project Ga0157364, IMG submission 111476) | Fungus gardens microbial communities from leaf cutter ant in Ribeirão Preto, State of São Paulo, Brazil - Atta sexdens ASBM2 | ecosystem: Host-associated > Fungi > Mycelium > Unclassified ... | reverse complement strand
GGTATATATGAAATAAGTGTCAAATATTCTAGAAATATTTTTCCATCAACCAAAATATTAAAAAATATTTATATGAACATAGGCTTAATAAAATGTTTTGTTTTTGAGATAAAAGGAATTTTATTGTAAAAATCTAATATCAAATAATTAATGGAACAAGTAAGGCACATTTAAAAATTTTTTAACATTTAACATTAGAAATACTTCGTTTTAGAATTATTAAGGATTTTTCAATCTTTTTTTTATAGTTAACAATAATGTGTGTAAGTGTAAAAACTATAATACCAGACAATTTGGAGATTATTTTAAATAAAGTTGCAATTTAAATGTTCATTACTTTCTATTATCTTTCTATTAATTGTTTGGTAAAATGAATAAAATTCTTCCTATTTTAAAAATTAACATTTATAGATTTTTGATTAAAAAAAAAGGCAGTTTTTAATTATAAAAATTGTTTTCTTATTTAATTATTTACTTTGAAGTAAAATATCTGTTTTTTTTTCATCTTTATATATGCTCCATTCTGAATCTATTTCGTTAAATCTAAATCATCAATTTTTTAAATCAATTATCTCTTGATGTAATTCCGATTTGTACAAGAGTATTTGGAAATAGAAATGTATTTCCTTTAAAATTGGTATGAAGGGATTTAACGTCGAAGGGATAATCCGCTGGTAAGCTGGAGAGATATCATCTCGCGTCCGCGTAAAGCGCAATTTGAAGGCGTCGTGAATTGAAGAGAGTCGTTCGTTAAAAGGGCTCATTACCGTCAACCACACATTGTTTTCATTCATCGGTTTCTGTTCGTGTCACCTGGGTAGCGTGTCTTGAATGAATGCACCTGCACCGCACGAAGCGACTCTTAAGGATCCTGAACCTTGAGTCTCAAGTCTCTATTCTCACGATGACAGGAAGAGCTTCTTTCATTCGTGATTATACAATGCAGTTTATTATATATGTAAGATTATAACGTCACATAACTTTAAATTCTTGTTTTTTAATAAAGTTATAAAAAAACATTTGAATTGCAATTTGATACATAAAGTTTAATATGTATCAAGATTTTTAAAATTCTTTTTTCTAAGGATTGATAGAGTTGTTCGAAAAAAAAAGTAATTTATATTTTAAATTTATATTTTAGAGTTTTATATTTATTTTAATAATTCTCAATTGTTTATTTATGTCTTTTGTATTGCAAATCAAGATATGATTCTAAAATTCATAAATATATTTAGCAGATATATCAAATCATATTAGTTATCCTGGTCTGTGGATCTGAAGATTGAGGATTTATTAAATAAATAATAATATTATAGTTTTATCGTAGACGTAACTCTTTATGAGAGCAATCAATTAGATGAATTTCGAATTAGACTCTCATCTCAGTTTTATGTTATAGATTAAATGCAGAATAGAAGGTTGTAAATTATAGAATATAAAATGAGAAATAAAATCCGTTTTGAGAACTTACAATATTTTAATAATCTTATTGCGTTTTCGATTTGAGGAGGTTTGTCACCAACTTGAATTAGGATTAATGACCTCTGTTACGCGGCATGCTTTACGTCAAAGTTGTAATATCAATGGCCAATCATAGCTACTCTATTGAAGAATGGAATGATTGCGGTAGGCTAGTTTTATAACATCGATGTTACTTCATTGTAAAGCGTGCTGTGTAAACATTGTATGCTCTGTTGTTAGAGCAAGTAACGTCAACCAATAGGAACATATAAAGTAATTAATCCAATCCAGATCAATGCAAACCCTTTTAGAAAATGTTAATAATATTTTCTTATAAAAAGGAATTCAATGCTTAATGAATAGAGTGATAGTCAATTCTATTCTAACCTTCAAAACAAATTTCATAAAAATTACTCTTAATGTTTTACTTACCAAATTGCAATTTTGTTCTTTAAAAATTAATTTTGTCACTCAGAAAAAAGATCTAAAGAGATAAAAAATAATTACATAATTTTATATTATATAGAGTTAATGTATAATATATAGTTATATATAATAAATAAACTATTTTATAATTTATACAATAAATTCTAAGATAATATAAAATTTATATAGTTGTTATTTTCATGGTTGCTACCACTATATTTTTTTTTTTACAACGAGCGTGTATGGAACAAAAAGTAATAATAATTTAAAGATAAGAAGTGTCTACAATGAGATATTAAATTTTAGATATTAAAACTTTAGATTTTAGATAAAAAAAGATATAAAACTTAAACTTAAATTCTAAACCGTAAGAAATTGATCAATTATAGTCGATTACTTTCCTTACATTCGATTGTGATTGGCCAATTTTTTACGGCTTAGGGTTTGAAGCTTAAATTTTACGTCTTAAAATCTCATTGTAAATATTACTTTACGCGTATTTTGTGATAGCTTTGATAATTGAAGAATTGACGTATAAAGAACTGTAAATACGATGTATTATTCAGTCCTGCGTCAAGGTCGACGATTGCGGTTTCAATTGAAATTATGTACAATATGCAGTACAAACGGAGATAATTATTGTCATACGTTCACGAGTTGTACGAGCATTATTCGAAGAAATTTTTTGAGATTATTATTTCCAGAAAATTTACAAGCCAGTCAAAACAACAAGTCACAAAAATGAATTGAAAAGTGATTTTTAACAATTATTTTGGAATCATTTTGTCATCACATAACTTTTTCTTGGATAAACACAATAACTGATTGTAACTTTTTCTTTAGTACGCTTTATCCAAATAACGTTCGCAAACATTTATACAAAGACATGCGATAACTTGCAGAATGCATCGGCATGCGTCGTAGCGGCGCGCGTGAAGCGAGATGTTGAAGGAAGTCGGCTGCGGCAGCACCACACCCCCGCTGGGGGACGGGGGTGGCGGGGCGAACGGTCGGCAGATCAGTGCGAACGAAGGGGGCGGCGGAGGCAGTGGGGGCGGCGGAGGCGGCGGTGGTGGCGGTATTGGCGAGGGTGCCCTCGGTTGCGGCGGCTGCGGAAGGGAGATCGCCGAGCGTTGGTACCTAAGGGCGGCTGATCGCGCATGGCATTGCGGCTGCCTGCGCTGCTGTCACTGCCGGGTCCCTCTGGCCGCCGAGCTCACCTGCTTCGCCAGGGATGGTAACATTTACTGCAAAGAGGATTATTACAGGTTAGTTGATACGTGATAAGTAATGATTTAAAGGAAAATCATCTTTTAAGATAAGAGAGAAAACAATAATTAAGAGAAAGTCTAGTCTGTAAATATAAATAAATATATATATTCAAATATCAATAAGCAGTTGGAAAATTTGCATTAAATTTGATACATTTGTTATTTTAGATGTCCCAGTCCATAGAAACTTTTATGTTAATTTAATACAAGATGAATATACAGAAAGTAGTACATTATACGAAATTAACACAAGAAATACTTTGACATTATTTGGAAACAAATTGTGAAAACATACTTTTTCAATAAAATTGATGTATAATATATTAAATTAAAAAATGTACATTTATTTTTTATATTTATCTTAAAATTTATTTTTTAATATTATGTTTACATTATTTGTTCACTATTTATAAATTGTGTTATTTTAACACTAAGAAATATTAAATATTAATTTTTAAAAATATTTAAACATATAATCACATTATGTTAAATTAACACTCGAGTATATTGAAAAATGAACATGAAGATTTTCGCAAGAGTCAGATTTAATAAAAATACAAAATGTTTTTAAAGTATAAAGCTTATACTTTCTTATTTTATATATTTTCTGAAAAACTTTATTATTCCTTTTTTAAAAAAATTTATGTATTTCCAAAACTTGTAGCTGCGTTTATTTAAATAGCGATATTTACATACAAGAAACATCCTTTGTTTTCCCTTCTTCTCTTTTATCAAAACATTTTCTTTTTTAGATCACACAAAATGTTCATTAATAGTTTCCAAATACACCGCTCTAGTCCTTGTTCAGGAATAGAACTTCGAATTCCGTGCTCGGCGTGATGATATACTTGCCAATAAAGAATATAAAGAATCATAAGAAGAACGAGAAGAAAGCCAATTTCGAAAAATGAAAGAGATGCTAAAGAGAGTATCACTTATTAAGTTATTATTAAAAAAATTTAGTATACCCAAATCTTTAAGATTTGATATTTATAATAAAAGATTTAACATTCGTAGCGTCGAAATCTCAAAGAGACTAAAGATTGAAACGCGATTTATCTTGTATAATAATATAATAAGCAAAGAATTAAATATTGTTTATACGGGAAATAGCGCGTTTACGCGATGACGTTCGACATTTCAGAATGCGAGGGTGGAATGAAAGGCCGAGAGGCGAGTTCGTTAGAGCGAGCAGGGGAGGAATTCAACAGCCGTCCTTTTACATGCAATATGCAACAATGCGAGCCCTTTGTTTCCATCTATGCGAATGTGAATGGTCTGGTTCGATCCCTTGCAAAATTCATCTCAAGCGGGAATTCGCAATACATTCGCGAACACATACATGTGGAAACCATATAATGTACCGTTAGATTCTCAAGCGTATCCAGTTTTCTGTAACTTTCAGACAAAATTAATAAAATTATGCATGTAACTCGTTAAAAAATACGAGTTAAACAAGCGCTTCAAAATTTTTGTAACGTTTCAGTCAAATTGCCATTTAATTAATATGGAAAGGGTGAAATAAATAATTTAACCAATTTAAAATCGTGTGAGTGAAAATTCTGAAATCTGTAAGTTCAGCAAAATTGTGGATGTTTTTAAATTAAAATGTTTTAATTTATTTTAAACAATTTGTGAATATTTTAAACAATATATTTTGAAACATATAAATATAGGAACATCTTTTATATGTGCCTATTTTAAAGTTTAAAGGGATGAAACAATTAAATTTCAAAACTAATATTTATATTAGATATTAAGCAATTATCGTCAAAATGATATGTCAAAAGTTGTAAATAATTTTGTAATTTTTTATTTAATACACTTTGCAACTTAAGATTCTCTCAACGATGTAATTCGAAAATTAATATTATCATTAATGGTTAAATTTTTTTTTCTTGGACTTTAATTTTTATAGGAACAGAATTTCACAAAAATAATAACGGAAATATAAGAGTATTTTAAAAAATATTAAAGTTTTAAACCTTTAAAAAAGTTAAAGTCTAAAAGATATTTTTTTACAGCTTATTGTTATTATCTTTTGACAATAATTGCTTAGAATGAAATATAAACATTAGTTTTGACTATTTCAGTCTTTAAATAAAAAAAATATATATAAAAATATACGTGTCTCTTAGATTTTTGTGAACAAATTTTTCAAGGAGAATTAAATATTGTTCCAGTTTCTTGTAAGATAATCTTCTAATAACTAGAAATATTAAAGACGTTTGACTCCTCGTGAATGCGGAATTTGAAAATTCATATACCTCTTGAAAGATAATAAATTTCTTGAATTGTTGTGATTGCAGATTATTTGCGGTATCTCGATGCTCCCGATGTCGCGCTGGCATTTCCGCCTCGGAATTGGTGATGCGAGCGCGCGACCTGGTGTATCATGTGGCGTGTTTCACTTGCGCCTCGTGCGGCACCCCACTGAACAAAGGCGATCATTTCGGCCAGCGGGACGGACTGGTGTATTGTAGGTGAGAAACAGGAGTGTCTGATCATTACTATCCTTCAAAGGCCGTCTCTCCTTGTTATCAACGAGTTCGATGACGAGGTTGACAGGAGCACAAGTCGCTTTGTCGCATCGAGTCATTCTCCCCTTTACCATCCCTCCGCGCTAATGACGGTTGTTGAGTGCTAATGATAGTCATTGGAATGGACGGATTTGGTCTCGGGTTCCGGGAAGACCACGACGACAGACCGCGTGAGAATGAGAATTTATAAATATCAAGATTTAAGAGAGAGATTCCATGATTTCTTCCATTCTAAACGTTTACGTTCTAAACGAAATGAAATATGTACCTTAAAATTGTCTTTCTAAATCTTTTGGAGTGAAATTTAAATCAGTCCAGAAAAAGAATGAAAACTTAAATAAGAGTGTCAGATTTTCATTCTTTTAGAAAATTTACTTCAAAGAAATAAAATCTTCTTTTTTTGGAACGAAACTTCATTCTTTAGAATGATTTTTATTTCAAAAGAGTGAAATTTCACTTCTGTAAAGAATGAAAATCATTCTTTTTTTCAAGATTAGTTCAATTTCATTCCAAAAGATTTAGAAAAGTACACTATAAAATTTTCTAACTATCAAAATTTCTCGCGACTCCAAAGACCAAGAGATTTTACCGCAGTAAGGAAAACCAGCTGCTTCGAATTCATCCAACAACTCGGCGATTTAATCCTCGACTTATTCCTCGACTAACGATGATCCCTGCCGCTCGTTAAATCCCACCCTCGCGTGGTATCACGGAGTCGAACTCGTTCATCGAACTCGAACGTATAACGCGGAGGTCAGGTCGTCTATCGACTACTTGACAGAGAGGTTGACGACTGACGAGCACGTCGCTCCCAAGACCACACTATGAGTTGCTGTGCTGCGCCGGCGATTATGGGGGTGCTGCCGGCAGTATCGAAGATCTCGGCTCGCCAGGGGTGTCGCCGCTTCCGGCTTACTACGAGCAAAGTCCGATCACTTCCGGCACGGTGCAGAAAGGCCGACCGCGGAAGCGGAAGCTGTCGGAAGTCACCGGCTCCGAGCTTCCCGTCACGATGAGACTGGCCGCTGGAGCGCTCGGTGAGTCAAGCCAATGTATGTTCCGCAATCTTGTATCGATCGTGAACGATCTTCTTGTTATCCCTCGCGCCCTTTTTCTTCCCTAGAGTTACCCCTAGACTCTTCAGTTAGGTATTCATTTTTGGTACTTGTGATGCCAGACTCTCCCTTCTCACTCTTTTCTTTTTCATTTGACTCTTATTCTCTCTCTCTCTCTCTCTCTCTCTCTCTCTCTCTCTTTCCCCCCCTTTCTCTCTCTCTCTCTCTTCTTATGCCTTCTCTTTATTCTACGCTACAGCAAACGAGTTAATCGGCGGAGTTGCATTATTTACTGATCGAGTATAATGGGGCGTTCCTTCGTGCAAACATTTGCTCGAGCCTGCAAGAATCACAGATGTTATTTCATTTCGCGCGATTATTTGGCTCGTTAACTTGAGCATTCGATATTGGCGAGCGATAATCTTTGATTTGAAATTTCGCGCGCTACGCAGATGTCTAATTGCTCAAAGATTCACAATGCGGATCCCTGATAACAAAGATCCTATTATGATTTCGAGGCATTCATTTCATCTGGTTATAATCTTCATTTCTTCGAATAGATAACAAATGGTAGTGAAGTTATAGTGCGATGAAAATCGTGTGAGAATAATAGTGTAGCTCCGCAAATATCATCATGATAGGTTAGACCTTGAGTATAGACACAATATAAATCGCGATGTTAATTATTGCATTGTCGCCATTACAACCTTAACAAAATGCGGATTTGCGTCACTTTGACCGACATAAATTAAAAACATGGTGATTCTTCGCTCGACTTGTATTATTTGCCGATTATTTGGCGCGCATATCGTATCGCGTTTCGATATGATTTTACGATCATTTCGATTCAGGCGCAAACCAAGATGGCGATCAACTGGTGATCGCGCGTGATTCCCAGTTATTTTATAATCGACGAGAACGAGGATCACTATCCCCAGACTACCGACCGGAATTTACGACCAAGAGCCATAAAATCGTCCATGAAGTCCTGCGTGCGTGATCACGGATGGGAACAGACGGCCTGGAAGAGAGAAACCCTCTCGCGGTGTTTTATTGTCTTTATATATAATTGGAACAGTTTTTGCGAAAAGGACACGCCGACGGTGGGAGCACGATGGTGAAACGCCGAGCGACCGACGGTGAATCGCAGAGGAACTGTTGTAGTAATAACACAGATGCAAGAAGACGACAATTCGATTATTCCAAATCCGACTATTCCTAAGCTGCGAAACATACCACATCTAATACCTGACACTATACTAGCTGATGTATTAGATTATGCTAAACGAAAAATTTCAGTTATCAAAGCGATTCGATTTATACTCGGAGAGAAACATAGCAGTAGCATCTATAAAGTGTAAATACAAGTTTCATGCGTAGAATAAATGTCCATAATTGAATTTGATTAGTTACAATAATTATATACTGATTTATTCAACTATGTACATTAATATAAAACTTATATAAGTTCAGATCTTTTTACTGTTGCTATTATTATGTCTTTTTCTTTGCGTGTTAGGATTTAAGAAATCAAAATTTTCTATAGAAAAAAAATACATACTTTTGCTGTATATAAGTACAGTTTGAGTATAATACCAGGTTTAATTTGACTTATAAGTGACGTGAAGTTACATTAAGGTTCAGTATCTTTCAGATAAACTATAGTAATTTACCTACTAGATAAACAAAAGAATAATAGCATAAGAGAAGAAGACAATGAACTGAAGTTTATCGAAAGGTAAAACAACTCAATTTAAATATTGAATATAAAATCTGATTTTATAACATTAAGGCTAAGTTGTTCCATCTTTTCCACTTTACTCTCTTACTCTCTTATGCTCTTACTCTTTTACTATTTTGTTTATCCAGTAATCAAATTATCACATAGTTTATTCGAACAACCAGCCCTTAATGTAGCCCTTGTTCGACTTTTAAATCATCGATACACATAAACGATATATTGCAATTATTATCATGTAAAAATGGTTTATAGCAAAAATGTTGGCTTATTTGTCACACTTTTTATATTAGTAGTCTTGGAAAATATATTGTTCTTTCTTATGAGGGAAGAACACACGTGAGCTCTGGGAAGCTTCTCTCTTCCAAGCGGTTTGGCGGGAATAGGATGGGAGGATAGATTTGGCGGTTTTAAGAATGAGATTACAATTTGTCAGGACGAGTTAGAAGGCCAAAATTGCCGAGAGACCGAGGACTGAGAATCGACGACAGAACGAAAGAAGGATTCCGATGCCAGCAGCGCAGCAAGAAACTTGCGCAGGCATTATAGCGCTCTGGCCGGCCATTCTGCTGGCAGTGGCCACGCATTGGTCACGGCAGCATTCTTTTCCGGGCAGATCGGCCAATCGATGCATCTCCCAGTGCCGATACCTATCTGTCACTGTCCGCCGGTGCCTGGAGCCGTTCCTCTTTCTGCACAGAAAGATCCCGCCAGAATCAAAAGACACGCTGGGAAAGTCCTAATTTCGATTCGATTCGCGTGTAAAATCACGCCGGAACTGATCTTTCCTGTTTTTTGTTCAATTGTGTTTTTTGTAAATGGAAAATGAAATCTGTGTATATTTAGATTTTTGATGATACAGTAGAGCTTCTCTTTTTTTTATAGACTCATTTTATGAGGAAAATAATTGTCCGCAAAAACGCGAAAGGAACTTCTTATGGCATTTCTTAAATGAAGAAGCGTATTAATTGATCAATTAGCGGTCATGCCACCCCGCACGAATTTAACTGAATTATGATGAACAAAAATAAAGAAGTACGGAAAGAGAGAAAGAGAATCACCGGAAAGAGGACAGGCGTGCTGCAGTTATGTGCGCAGTTGCAGTTATTGCGCGCCGGCAGAACGAAGGAACGCATCCAATAAATAAGACGACGAGGGTAACCATTGAATTCAATCGGGAGAAGAACGGGTTCCAGTCGACGAAGCGGCTACGCGGGACGAGAGAGGGGCGAAGGGGGATCCCAGAAGTAAATCCCCAAGCACGTATGCGCTATTACTGTTTATTGTTCCGAACTTCCATTCCCAACGGATGATCTGCTGGTTTGCTAACGAGAAGAAGAGAAAGAATGAGAATGAAAGAGTGAGAAGAGGGGAGGAAAGGAAGAAAAACCGTTTTCGCGAATGTGGCTCCATGGCGGAATTCATTTTCTCATTGAGACGAACGACACATGGATTTCGCTCCTTTTTTTGGAGATAATTTGGGAAGCACAGTTACGTTCGCGACATCGGAAGGGACAGTAGCGCGAAAGGAGGTCGACTTCACGGAGATAAAATCCTTCTGAAGTTATACCGTTCAGTATAGATGACTCATGAATTACAAGAACACTGGAGAATGAAATAGAAACAAAATATTAGGAAGCTGACTTGATTTTTATACAGTATAATTCTTGGACGAAAAAAGTATATATCTTGTAAATTTAAATGAATTCAACATGACGATTGATTGTTTTTTATTTGAGAAACCTAAAGTTTTAAAATTCTTCAGAATTTCGCGATTTCTTTCAATTATATATTCAATATTTTCGGGTTTAAGAAATTTTAAATTTTTTATTTTGGAGCTTGCAATTTTTTATATGCATGAATGAAACGATTTAATGATCTTTTTTAAATGCAATGCGTCATTTTTCTCCTCTATCGCATGTCGCTCCCGTGTGATGTCGATAGTTGGACGCGAAATTGAAAAGGAAAAGAAAAGAGAAACTTTCTAGCGGACGTCGCCATTGCAGAACTGCTGCATCCCACGGAGCTGTCCTCATCGATGGAGTCGCTGGCTGCGTACGACGCATCCGTGGGTTCCCCGGGACCGGTGCACCAGAATCAACGAACGAAGCGTATGCGTACCAGTTTCAAGCATCACCAATTGCGAACCATGAAGAATTACTTCGCGATAAATCAGAATCCGGACGCCAAGGACCTAAAGCAACTCGCGCAGAAGACTGGCCTGTCGAAAAGGGTGCTACAGGTACGAGCTCTTCTGTTTGTATATGAAGTGTTTATGAGGAGACAATTATCACTGACGATATTACTTCTTTATTGACGAATTTCCTTTCGCAAGAGAGATAAACTTAACTAACCTACGTCAACTCCACTTTCGTCAACACACTTTAAAAAATGGGTGTGGATTTAACACTATATATATTTAAATATCACTCCATGTTGGTGATATATAAATACACTAATGTAGGGGATTTAACATCACCACGATGTTTATATTATCATCAACACGAAGAATATTTTTAAACTATTCGCCGTTCTAAAATATGGCGTTAATTTACTTATGTTATATTATATCAAGATCAATACGGTGATAATTATATAATACCATATAATTATATAATACCATATAATGTTCAATTTACATCCATATTTTTTTATAGCATATCTCTTTAAACATATTATTTTCTTCTATTTTGAATTCTTGGAACGAGTATTACTACAATTATCGATCGATGATTGAAGAATCCGTTAAAGAATTGAAATTATGCGGTCCCTTGATTTTGCGTCTGTTCAGGTATGGTTTCAAAACGCGCGCGCGAAATGGCGACGAAATCTGATGCGGCAGGACGGTAGCAACGCCGGTAGCAACGTCGGCTGTTCCGGAACGGCGGTATCCTCGAGCACCGGCAATTCTCCGACCGTCGGACCGGCAGCCAGCATACTCGGCGACAGTAACAGCATGCCCTCGACCTCGATGGAGGAGTTACACGCCCTTCATCATCTGCATTCAGGCGTTTCCTCTCAGGTCTCCTTTTCCGATCTCTACTGACGACGGCTTGAAATGGAAGAGGATGCTTACAGTAGTCTCTCCAGCCATCTTGGATGAGGGATTATTGCATATCTTTGTGAATCGAACCCCAAGGAGAAACTTGACAAGTCGATGACGTGCGTCCATCGTGGGTCTTAGCAAGAAATCTCGCTGATGAACGCTGACGTTGCTAACATATCGTGGCAGCGATTGTCTAAGTCTGGTTTTCTTTCTAGAATGTGATCCTTGCCGTGCTAATTTTAAGAACAATTACTTAAATTTCACGGAAGTCGATATATAGTTTAATCTCGCGCAGGAAACAAACTTGGAAATTTGGTTACTTACGCGATATCGATCAAGATTAAATGCCTGGCCTTCTTCTTCAAGATTTGGACAAAAATATGTCGTCGGATAGACTTTAACGAAGGAAGTGACTCGTCGGAGGACTTTTCTGAAGGTAGCCTAATCAGGTAGAATTTAGTGGGTAACTTCGAGGATGATTATGGTTAAATAATCAGTGATAATAATCATAGTTCCATGCACACCCGAATTACCAAAGATTACTAGACGAGAATAGTAATAATGTAATCTAGGTACGTATGCAAAGAGGGTATTAGTGATTATATCGATAATTAACGACAGAGTCATTCGGGCACTGTTCGACATATGGGGTGTTCCAGAAAGATGTGTACAGACACACACAGATATATGGCAGACACACGTGTTTAAAAAAAAATTGAAAATTGAAAAATTGAAAAATTCCTTCTTGATAAATTTTTGATACGAGTGAATGTTTAATTTTAATTTTTTATCTGTAATTTAAATGTTAAACGTTTTTGAAATTTGAAACAGTTGAAAGTTTTAAATATTTCTGAAAGTCTTTTTATCTTCTATGTAACCAAAGACGTAAATTATATAGAGCATAGACTATGCCATCCGTATCTAAATAATATATTAAATGTGCTCAACAAAAATAAGAGAGAGAGAGAGAGAGAGAGAGAGAGAGAAAGAATTGAAGACAACCAATCTTCTTTTTAAACTAATATAAATATTGGCTTATTTCATCCTGTTTCTCTCATTTTTATCAAGCAATTTTTACGAATCATACCAATATATGTTTTTAGATGTAATATCTGGTAAGCATTCCTAAAAAATTTTGAAAATTTAGGTATACAAATATAAATTTTAAAATAATAAAGATGTGAAAACATCTAAAAAAAAATATCAATTAAAAAAATTTTAATGTTATATTGGACATTTCTAAGTTACATTTGAATATGTCTAAACGATTTGTCAATGTTTCTGAATGAT
>Ga0157364_1005578_pt1 | contig 12828 bp, 6 predicted proteins | sample AttsexASBM2_FD_111476 | JGI IMG/M metagenome (GOLD analysis project Ga0157364, IMG submission 111476) | Fungus gardens microbial communities from leaf cutter ant in Ribeirão Preto, State of São Paulo, Brazil - Atta sexdens ASBM2 | ecosystem: Host-associated > Fungi > Mycelium > Unclassified ... | reverse complement strand
TCTCCATTGAGTCGAATCAAGAGTTTTATAGCGAGCGAAACAAGTGGTAATCGGACAGTGCAAGGTCTGACGAATATAGGTGCTACATCATTTCCTAGCCAAAGCTCTGTTATTTTTCTTCGTGATGAAAGAAGTGTATGCTCGGACGTTGTCATGATGGATGATCATATTTTTCCTATTCGACAATTCTAGCTGCTTCTTCTGCACTGCCTTATGCAATTTGTCGAACTGGGCGCAGTACTTCTTCGAATCTATCGTTTGACCCTGACAAACTGCGGCAGCAACTCGAAGAACAAAACTCCTTTATAGTCTCATTAAATGCTAAACATCTTCTGCAGATGTAAATCAAGTTTTGCCATTGTTTTTGAAGATTCGCCCGAACCACACTTCTATCATATAATGTTGTTGTATACAATCCATTTCTTGTCTCCAGTGATGATTTCAGAAATAGATCTAGAGAGTTTTGTTTCAAGAGAGATTCACATATCAAAATACGATCCATGATGTTCTTTTTGGTCAATGCGGCATCTATATATTAATCTTTTTCACCATGTCAAGCTATATGTTATATGTATAGCTCGAACGATGTCAATTTCTGCAAAACAGTCGCACATTCGACTACTATGTCGTGACAATATGATAATCACCACAACATAAAGTCTACATATGTATTCTTGAATTTCATGATTTAGAATAAATTCTTACAATATGTTGGCGAGGAAAATCCAAATAAAAGAAATATTAGTATCTCAAAAAAAGTTTACATTAAATAGGTCTCGCAATCCCGCCAGATTTCTTATATCATATGAGGTGTTGGAGGTATTTACATTGTTAAAGCTGGCAACGATAGTTTGGATTGAACATTGGTGATTTAGAAGGAACGAACAGAACAAAAATTAAGAAGGAGAAAGATCAAAGATTAAGAACAGAAAAAAAAATTAAGAACTGAAAAAAATACCATAAAATTTTACAGTTCAATTATAAATTTTATAAAATTTTGGTATGGTTTTGGTTTCAGTTCACTAAAAAAAGGAGATTTCAAAACGATTTTCAGTTCGATTCGGATCTCTGATTTCTAGTTCATACCATGGAACGTTGTAAATTTCGTATAAAATTTATAGATTTGACGAATATCCATATAGTTTCCAAACAAATCAGTCAGATCGAAATATCAATTATCGATTTCAGAAGTAAAGATTTTAAGTTTTCAAATACTATTCTGATTTCTTGTCCGAAATGATTTTTCATCGAGTTGCAATGATCTGAATATTGTACGATTTTAAGTGTGTTCCTTATTTTTTGTTAAGTAGTTTAATATATATTTTTAAAATAAATCTCTTCGAGAAAAAAAAAATTTAATTAAGCTTCGTAAATAACCAAATATGCTATCAATAATCCTAATCACAGTTTTAAATATATAATTGTAAATGATGTCGGAAGAAAACGAATCTACTTACCGGTCGCCACATTGTCACTCCGCCATGCTCCGCCGAATTTAATCCGATTGCGGTACTCCGACAATCCCATCATAAATCACTTATCAATTAATGCTCGCCCATTGGTCGCAATGTATACGGATATAAACACGGATATAGAAAAACGCGAAAATGACGAAAAACATACTGGACACACTCAGCCGACCGAACGCGTTGTGCATTCGTTACGAATTGAAACATGTGACGTTAACTTCACGTTGACGCTCAAAGCGTTGCGTCGCAATACAACCGCAATATACAATGGAAAACGAACGTGACAAACGTTCCATGTGAAGTTAACTCTTTCATCGCAGCGTGATTACTTTTTTTAAATCAGCAATTTTACAGCAAAATAATTCGTATCAGAACTACCATTCGCAAAAGCCGTTATGACTATGTTTACCCTTAATCTTTAACTTTTAATCGGGTTTAATAACATCTGCAGTTATGAAACTGGCCAATCGTAGTTATTCCTCTGAAAAAGAGAGTTATTATGTTCAACTAGTTTCTAACTACGGATGTTATTAAACGTGATTAAGCGTGTTCGTGTAAACGTAGTCAATGTTTCTCAGCACTGCTTACATGTACTAAACATAGTTCCGAGTCTTATTATAATCTCTCGATCGATTCTATCTTCAAAAGTTTGGCGCATCTCATTTAAAAGCTGCATAATCAAAGGAATAGAGAACCGAGGACAAAAATTAATTACATTTTATTAATTATTTTTATTTTTATATATTTTGGAACAAGATGAAAAAAATTACAAAAGTGCGCAAATTCATTATATTAACCAATGAAATTATATTCTAGTAAATTTGCTCACTTTTTAAATTTTCATCTCATTCATTTTTAAGATATATACTCTCTAAAATTTTTTAAGTGAATACTCACTTTGAAGAGTAAAATTTCACTCTTAAAATTTGAAAACTGAATCACTTTTTTTTTTAATTCTCATGTATTGGATTAATTTTCATGTAAATTCCATTCCAAAGAGAATTTAAAGAGCAATCAATTCCCTATTCCTTTCATTGTGAGCAACTTATGCCACGATTTCCGGACATATACAGAAAGGATTTACTAAAATATAAGCTAAAAATTTAGCTAAAAATGCTGCTAAAAGATCTGAAAATAATTATGTTCGTAATATTATTAATTTCAACACTTTTTGTATTATCATCATTATATTTGAGCGTCTTACATAATTATTTTGATAGTCCATAATTATTTCTATAGCTAAATTTTTAGATACTTTAATAAAACAGTTCTGTTCGTACATATATTCACTTAGTATCTTTGGTGCGCGTATCTTATTTTATATCATATTTTGATTCGAACATTTTTTATTATACTATTTATTGAATTATTAAGGAAGAAACCTGGTTTAGAATGCTGAAAAATGCTGTTTTTTATGAACGAACCTTCCAAAACTTTATAGATGATTTGTTATATTTGAATAATATAAAATAATTTTTTAATAAATAAATAATGAATATAATAAAAAGTTATTTTTATAATAAAAAGTTATTATTATATAATAAAAGTTATATTAATCATGTTTCAATACCGAAATTGTAAATTGGCGTGCAATTTGGAGCTTATAATTCTTGCTTGAAACAAAAAAATCAAAAATTTTTTTAATTAGATAATAATTAGATATATTTATATTAGATAGATAATTAGATAATATTTTATCCTCAATAACTAAAAAAAAATTAAAAAAAAAATAGGAGAAAAGTATCAAATTGTAAGAATTGTGCAAATTTGAAAAAAAAGTAACGATTTTAAACAAAAAATTTTTATGCAGAAATAATTATTTATACTAACTTTTTAATAAACGTTTTTAGTTCATCTAGGATAGTTGATAATTAACAAACCTTACAAGAAGTCAATTAGTACAATAATTTTTCTAATAATCTTTCTTGCATGTCAATTTCTAAAAAGTGATTTTGAGAAAAATGCGTTTAAAGCTTTTGATACCGACAAGTAGTGCTCTTTGACAACTTACCGTTAACTGCTATTCTAGGTCCTTACAGCAATCTTCCGCTTCCTCATAAAATTCGTTTAGTCGCGTTAATTACAATCTAGCTGAACTGTACGAGCCTCTTTCGTGCTGCTTAATCAGGGCTGTTCCTACCTCGTAACTCGTTGCTCATCGTTGTCAGCGAATATTTTACAATGTTGGCCAATTATTTTCAGCAACTGCATTATCATTAAAATGTCAAAATAGCCTTCATTGAAGACATGCGATTTCGATAATTTTTGCGCCGCAGAATACTTTTGGAACGAAGCGCCAAATGGAATTAAAAACTCTCGTTTGAATTTTGCATATGCTCTTTGAAAATAAACATCTGCTAAGGTCAATAACACCTGTTAGGGACTGAGAAGCGAAGGATAATGGGCGCTTCCGCTGCGCTGTACATCTGCGCAACGCGTATCTATTTCTCAAGCTGTAACAGAAGTATTTTGAATTTCGGTCTAAAATTTTGCAAGTATTTTTGGGAAGTAATACTATTGATTAAAGCAAAAAATTCTAAAATTTTGATCCTCTAATCCAGGATCTCCCTTTTTAAATTACATTAAATATTATCAGAGACGAGATTTGGGTAATACGGCGCAATTAATTATTAAAATTATTCGTTTTATATTTTCTTATATTAAATTTCTTATATTTAATAATCTGAAAATATAAAGAGGGTGCATATATATATATATATATATATATATATATATATATATGTATACACATCCAAATAAATTTTTTTATTAAAATCTTTATTTCTTGTGTTTCGTAGCGTTTTCCTAAACAATAATTAACGTAACTTAACGTGAAATTGTGGTGTACGAGAGAGAGAAAGAGAGAGAAGAGAGATAAAGAAATAAAGAAAGAGAAAGAAAGAGAAGAGAGAAAATATAATGCTTGATATATTAGAATTATGGAAACTTTCACTCAAATCAGTAATGGTACGATATACAAGTGGAGCAGATTTAAGATACGTAGAGTAATCTTAAGATTATATTGACAATGAGACGACGCGACCGATTACCAAAAAATAATCGATCTCTTGGTTGATCAATGAATTAATTACGCAAATAGGTACGCGGACAGAGTAGAGACATAAGTTAACTTATGGGTTTAGACTCAGGGAACATATCATCGTTCACGTCGAGAAAATAACGAAATGTTTGCGAAAAAGGAGGGATGGATGATTCCGAAAATTTACGAAAACTGAAAATAAAGAAAACTTTAATCGCAATTTCTCTCGACGTGCACGCTCTGCTTTGATCCGGAAGTCTATACCCTCGTCAGAACATGTTATAATATGAGAGTTAAGTTATATCATATACTTAACACGATACACAAAGTCATTATATCCCAAGTATCAAATGGATGCAATCAAATACCACGGTTCAAGCGAAACGCAGACTATTACTTGTCGGTCTATCTTGATTAGAATGCAGATCTGTTACCAGGTACACGTGGATGTAATAATTTCCGTATATGCTTGTATCATGTTTTACATTCAGTCACTTCAGTTGCTTATTTAAAGTTCCGCGTGAACCGGGTGCTCTCCCTTTAAACAAAAAGAAATAATTTGTCATTACAGCAATCGATTATTCGCATTTACTTAACATATAATAAACATTCACATTATTATGAAATGTGAAAAAATGAGTTGGAAGAGACTTTAGATGATTATTTTTGCCACAAATACATTTTGGAATGGGATATGTTATCCATCTTCCCAATTGGCCATTAATGCCTTCGTACGAAAAATCTTACGTTACAATTTCATGTTTTCATATTCACAAATACATAGAAAGTCCCATTCAACATGGATAAATTGCTCGAGTATCTTTTATTCTCATGCTCACAAATCCAAGTATAGTGTGAAAGACACATTTTACAAATGTAACGTGGAAGAAAAGTACATTCACAAGTTCTACTTTTATCAGTCTTCAAATAGAAAAATTACTTCGAATATACACAACAAAAAATTTGACAACTACATTACTGCACACAATCTAAAAATTTGAGAAATGCATTCCAGAGTTATGTAATAACCAACTAATTCAAACTTCCACTTCTTTAGGCGCACATCTTTTGTCAGAGTTCAATCCGGAACAAATCCCAACACGTTGCGCGGAATTATTGTTACCTTATCTTATTATTCGTATCTCGTTTATTAAATGTAATTAATTCGAACTAATCGCGTGCAACATATCGACCTTACATTGAGATTCTGAGATTTTTTTTATACCATCACGAATATCAGTAAGAGTCGAATGTTAAATGTCGTGTTAAGAAAACGAAAAATCTTAACGATATTTGTAGCAAAAATACACATGTCACATTGCTCCCCGCGATCGTACGCAGATTAAAAAAAAATAAAAATAAAACTTAACAGACGACACGAAGTTTTGGCAAAGAACATAACGTTTAACGACGTCGAACAACCAGCACTCAATGTCAAACGGGCGGCGGCTGTACAAATCGTGGTACCCGTTGACAACGAGCTCGATGATCGCACACATACTATACTTAAGAATCTATTATTTATATGACGATACTGCTCATATGATTTGCTCACAAACGAGTTTAACTGTACCGCGAACGAAACTAGTGACCCACGCTACTCGATCCAGTTATATCAATAATCATGTGTACTGATACATTGTACATGCGTTATTACCAATAACATATGTACTGCTCCATCTCCATACGATTAATAGGCGTTCAGGTATATCCATTCATTCTAACGAAAGCAAACACGATAATTACGCAGACACGTACCTTAACGTAATATTATTAAAAGTAATGATACCTTTGAAATAAAAATCCCTGAAATATAACAGTTGAACCGTCATAATTGGTTGTTTCAATTGACGATATATTTACAAAGAAAATGACAGATTTTCTTGACTCTTATGAAAATAATATGACTACTTGTGAGTGATATTCATAAATGTTCATGTTTGCAATTGAACATGATAATAGTTGCAGAAAGACTACATTCGAGATTACGTAGGAAGATGAAGCATAAGGAACAGAATGCATATGTGTATGTGCATGTATACGAATCAGGCGTGTGTGTGTGTGTGTGTGTGTGTGTGTGTGTGTGTGTGGTGTGTGTGTGTGTGTGTGTGTGTGTGTGTGTGTGTGTGTGTGTGTGTGTGTGTAAAACAAACTGCATAAATGTTTAGAAGTATGATACAAACCCGAAGAATATTATCGATTAACGTCTGTAATTTTTACAGTTTCAGTAACGTAACTTCATTGTCGTATTGCAAAAACGCATTTAACAATAACAGATATACAATTTTTTTGAAAAGAGGTACCTTTTACAAGTATAATTGATAGCAAAAATTATATTTACTAAACTTACAAATGTTACGATATTGTTATATTATTAATTCTAATGGACAAATTCGTTTTAGAAGAAAAGTGTTTACACAACACACTTTGGCCATTTACTGCTTACACAAACAAAAGTCAATTATTATCGAATCACCCAAAAAAGTTTCCTCTCTTGCGATTGTAAGAAACTCTAACATTTGCATGGAACTCATAATTCTTCGAAAACAAATTTGTACATGAGAATTAATTTCATGTCGATAATGTTTAATTCGCGCATCTCTTATTAAAAAAATTATATCTTGCATATACAATATGAAGGTGCTTTCCATTTGACGATAAAAATCGATACAAACATCATTTCATCTTTCTTGACCTTCAGTAAATATACAAAGATATAACGTTATATTTGCATCGACTTGTATCATTCATTAAATGAAGAGCATCTTTTATATCTTATAGATTGTATCATAAAGAAAATAATAAAGAATAGATTTTAGATTGGATTTGTTTGATGAAACACACAACCAAAACTTTTAAGCTTTTATTGTATTTATGCTCTCTAATAAAGACTCTAAAGAGTTTTTGTATTATGTACAGTTATACAGTTTCTATATTCGAATATTGAATATTACACAACAGGGTGTGTGTATGTATGTATATATATATATATATATATATATATATATATATATATATATATAAATATAATAGAAAACTATAAGTCATCTGGATAATATTGTAAAGAAAAGATCAACATAAATTTTTATAATGTTTAAGAAAGGAAACATATGCTGCTACAGCCTCTATATTTCGCATTTGTATCATTCTTACGTTCTATCCAAAAAGATACACATCCGCATTAACTACTGTATTGTGCAATAGTTGCTTTCCATTTTCATATAAGTGAGTCAAAAGTTATATGATTATAAAAATGACGTTACTATTTGCTTACTTTGATGACAAAGTTATCTCATAACATAGGTCTAGAACTTTATTTTTAATGTGAGTTAACAAGACCCAGTCAACAAAGTACACGTTCTCGAGTTTGTATAAATTGTAGGTAAAAACTCAGTTGAATCTCTTGTCACAATGAAAAGAAGCATGCATTCAACTGAGTTAAGACGTTACAAATGAAATCTATCTAAATTTTGGTGTAAATAGAAAGCAACCGATACAAGCACTATAAGATCTACCTTTCATCTAATCCAATAATGCTACGAAATATATTATTCGCCGAATGTAAAAAAATATTGCTTCTCGTGTCAAAAATCTTGATTATTGATATAGACAAAATTAATTTTACAAAACATATAATTAATTGCAAGTCTTAAAAGCCTGCAGAGACTTTTGTAACTTCTATAATTGTACTCTCTAGAGCCTCCCGATGTAAAAGCTATACTTTTATATTTTATTTAGCCATTTTATTTCTACATGATTTTGGAAAAAAGAAAGATGTTTTGGTTGTGCGCTCACATAATTTTTAAATATCAAGAGATATTTGACAAAAAATTTCTAGAATAGAAGTAATGTATATTTTTCTTCAAGAGATGCATTTTTACTACCATTGTTTTTACTTGTTTACGGCATATATTAGCAACGAAATAGCCTCGTCATTGAAATGCACCGAACATAACAGTTGCTTTAGAGAAAATAAAGAAAAGACACAATAGTAAAACAATAAAAGAAAAACTTAAAAATTTGTCCCGCATTATTTATGTAAAACGTTCAATTATAATCTCCTCCCGTTAAAGAGACAGGAAGCATCGCATTATTCAGAAAACGAAAATTTTTCAGAATAATTATACTGTTTCGCACGTATAACATATGTATCTTTAAGGGGAAGCGAGTACATAAAATGACGATACTGTAACAATGCGATTCTTAAAACATAAGAATCAATTTCAAGCGAAATGATACCTTATATTTATCGATATAATTCGCGATCTAACTACTAATGACCGAAAAAAATATGGATACATAACCAAGGTGTACGGCAGCTTTTTTAGCCATCAAAGGAATTATGTTAGATTAATTCAGTATCTTAAGTTACCTAGTTACTGTTGTGTTTGTGTATCAAATCATTATCATAACAATTACTTGTTGGGCACACACCGAATTAAAGTCTCAGCTGTAAGCATGTATCATATTTTCGGTACTTTTCCGCAGTTGGTGTTCATTAGCCATCCTCCTTTGGAGGTGTGAACCAACCTATTAAAAAGAAAACACGTTTTTAGGCAATGTTAATAATTAATAACAACGCATAAAAAAATAAATTCTCACCATTCTTTTCGTGTATTTGTACAAGAGACTTGAATGACTGTTGGGCACGTGCCAAACTATATTGGCCTTGTCCGCCACACACTTTGCCAGCGCCGCCTGATCCTTGAAACTGTATACGCGCTTTCCCTTTCACTAACGTCGCTGAAATCTGCATTATAACAGCTTCTACTGTATACGCCGAACTCCACCCTTGTTTTGTAAGAAGTTCCATGCAAATGGCACCTCCCACAAGAACATATCCACCAGATATGATAGGATGTACGACTCTTACAAATGGAGGTTCAAACGGATAAGTTTCCTACGATGATAAAAATTAGGAATAAAATATCTACAAAAAAAGTTTAGAAAAAATGTAAATTAATACATATATGTATATATCTTATTCAAAGCTTAATGCGTCTGATTCTTTATGAAAATGATCAACTCATAATCTCAGATTTAATTCTGACCGTCACCTCTACACACACACACACACACACACACACACGCGCGCGCGCGCGCGCGCGCACGCACGCACCGTTTTATAAGAGATTAATTAAAAAAGCACGATTAAAAAGATATAGGTTTTAGTTCTATACTAAGCTTAAGAATATAAAGGAATGCATATATTCTCGGACTACATTAAGCTTAAGATCTGAGGGAGAGGAAGATTGAGCAGTCTCATAAGACTCAGTACAACATTGCTGGAACTAATCCGTCAGGAGTTACAGAAGAATTCTGTAGATCTAAATGATATAGTAGCAGCAAATGGGATTACATCAGTCTCTGTAATACTATTCCTATTACTACTATTCGAAAGTCTTAAGTTTTTTTATTACCTTGAAAAGCATATTGAGAAGAATACTGTCTTTGCCTTCTTTCTCTTTCAAAAGAATGAGATCGCTATGAAGTGGTGAATCAGGATCTACACACATCAATCTGATATTCCATTCATACAAACTGTCATTTACTAGTTCTATGCTATACATTCCTGGAAAAAAAATATCAAATGTATACAGAATATTTCAAAATTCTTTTGACAACACATTCATTAGATAAAAAAAGATAAATTTAAAAAAATTTTTTTAAATAAACAAAAAATGAAAACATATTCCTTGAATATGCGAAAAATAATTATAATTTTTTGAAAATTATGTTGCCTTTTAGCTTCACATCTATTTGAAACTTAAAGGCGACAAATTTAATACTGAATCAGTACGTAATAGTAAGCAAATGTCAATTATCAGAGACCACAAAAATATGAATAGAATGTTTGTTTTACTAACTATTTCAGCTCAAGAAAAATGAGGAATAGCTACACGCTTCGTTGATTCAAGATTTGTAATTCCAGATTCGATCCCACTCGCGTCTTACATATGTAAATTAAGAGTTTTCGGTGCTTAAAAGACTAATGTACGTGATTTAAAAAAAAAACCAGAATTATTAATAAGAAATATTATATTTGAAAACTGGATGGAAAAAAAAATTAATACAAGAAGTTGATTGAATGTCTTTGTATTATGTTGTCCAAAGAGGGTAGAAGAAACTTCATTTGAGAAACTACATGCGATAAAAAATTTTTTTAATGGTGATTATTGTAACCTATTTTGGACGTGATTTGTAAAAAAAAAAGATAAAAAATAACTTAAGTGACTGGATGGCACTGCTGTTATTATTGAAAAATTCAATAACAAAATTTTGAACTAACGAATTAATATCAAGTCACAGTTCACAAAATATAAATAGTTTCACAAGTATCAAAAATACGTTAATGAAGCACATTTTTCCATTTTCAATTAAAATTAAATATACAAGGAATTTAAAATTGTTTGCAATCAATTAAACAATAGATATTTCGAACAAACAATATTTCGAATAATTCTGGCAAACTGTGACTTAATACTAGTCAAAAAACGTCAAATAAAATATCGTTGAATAAAATTTTGTTGTTAAATATCTTTCAATAATTTTTATCTAATCTTTTCATTTTCATTCTACACATTTTTAGACCTAAATTGCATGATTTTCTTGTTTATTGCATATAAAGATTTACTTCAAAAACTTATCATAAATTTAAAAACACTATATATATAAAATGTATAATGTTATAAAAACTTAATTGTAATCTCAAAACTTTCAAAATAACATACTCTTCAAAGATGCAGAGAGTTATCGCCATCGTTATCTATTGTTTCGTAAATCTTACTGTCCACTTCATCAGAGCGAGCAATGCATTGATACTGAGCTGCATCACCAGAGAATTTCCTTTATATAAACGCTGTTGAGGGGAAGAGGGAAACAGGAGCGAGAAAAATTCTTTAGCTTGTAAGAGATCAGACTTCTATATTTTACTTACATTATAATCTTGTATATCTCTGTTTAAATTATCCGAATGTTTCTGTATTTCTCTAAAACTTCTGCCTGTACTTATTCGAAAAATACGTCATTGTAATTATAGTAATCGTTTTATCAAATAGTATTTACTATCTCAATACTGTGTTTTGACAATGCTGATTGTATGATTACATATTTCAATCTGATATCCTGTTGATATTTTTTCATGCGCACGTTGATCATTTCACCGATTTATACTTTCCCGCAAAAGCAAGGTGTTATATACTTTTGTGGAACGGAGTGAAGGTTTTTAATCTTTATGATTTCTCTTCATATATATAGATTTATTCTGTCTTTCTTGATGGCTTGAAAAATTCAGATGCAGTTTATTTAAAATCCTGTCGATTCGGTCTATTTACAATATAAGAGAATAAAAAAGCTTTTTTTGTTTAACTCATTCTGTGATTGTTTGTCCGTTCTTTGTCCTATGTGATTGTCCTTTTCACATTCCTTTTATTGCATCCGTTTCGTTGCAGAATTTATTTTAAATGGTTGAGTTTTGTCTGTAGGCATTTTATCAGATACTTATTACTTTATGCACAAGTAAGTGGATTGTCGACTGTTTTTTTTTTTGCTAGACCGTGATGTGATTCAGTATGTAGGTATAATCTGTTAGTGTGTGTTGATTTCCTATATAATTGATGGTCCAAGGATATTGTCAACTTTCTTTGTGACAAAAATATCTAGGAAGGGAAATCCTCCATTCTCTTCTCTATCCATAATAAATAATATTGGGATATTGATTATTGAGAAAGTCTAAGACTTTACGAAATTTATCATTGCCATGTCTCCAGATTATGAACCAAATTTTTTATTTGATAACTGGCATCTTACGAAAGACATCTTCTTTGAAAGTTTCAAGAATTTGTAATTACAGGAAAGATGGGAGAGTCCATAACTGTCCCAAAAATCTGTAAAATTAGTCGCTGTAGGAAGAATCTATGTTGAATCTATGTGATTGTTAAGCAGTATTCAATTAAAAGGATGATATTGGGGATTTTATATAAGACCTTAATTATATTTAGTTTCTTTAATTCAAACTTTTGTGAAAAACGATTCTACATCGGACAATCAATAATTATGTAATTTTTCATTATATATATTTTCCCTATATCAGAAAAGTGAAAATTTTTGATATGTGTATACGTACTGCAGTGCATTAATTCGCTGGGTCATAATAGCGGCCCGACTTACCGACGTTTATTTTTTACTCAAATATTATCAACTTTACAGAAAAACTGCAAGAGACAAAAATGATTTACTTTCTTCTCATAGAACTCTAAGAATTTTTTCAGAATTTTTTATCAATTTTTTAGTACTGCATTTTCTTATTTTTTCGATAAG
>Ga0157364_1005577_pt1 | contig 12828 bp, 3 predicted proteins | sample AttsexASBM2_FD_111476 | JGI IMG/M metagenome (GOLD analysis project Ga0157364, IMG submission 111476) | Fungus gardens microbial communities from leaf cutter ant in Ribeirão Preto, State of São Paulo, Brazil - Atta sexdens ASBM2 | ecosystem: Host-associated > Fungi > Mycelium > Unclassified ... | reverse complement strand
ATTTGTATTTATAAAATAATGGAAATTTTAAATAATATAATTAAATATTTCTTAATTTATAAATAATATTTTTTATTATAAATATATATATATATATATATATATATATATATATATATATATATATAAAATTTTAATTTAATTTAAAAACGTTAGCAGATTGTATTAAAAAGATAATACAGCGATCGCTTTTTATTGATTTAGATGATTGTATATGTCCGTGTCATACGATTATTTATCGTGTCTTTTTCATCGATGAAAATAGAAAATATGTTTAAAAGGAGAGAAAATAAGAAGATGCTGAGGCAAACGTATGCAATATACATACGTACTTGCGGTAGGTATACTTAAAATCTCATTTATATTGCTTTCACTATCTGATAGTACATAAATTCTCCGATTCAAAGGGGATTTTATGTGTTATATGAATGCAACTGATCTATCTAAACTGGTAGTAACGCAAAGAAAAGACAGAGAGAGAGAGAGAGAGAGAGAGAGCAAGAGCATTCAAGCAGAAGAGAAAATTATTTATCCAATGAAATAAGTGAATGATTTTAATTTAAATTAATATTTATATGTATATTTTATTAAAATTATAAAATATTTATTATATGTAAACTTATACAAAATGCTTTTGCACAAAGAAAAGCTACTTTTTTAATATAAATCGGAAAAGAAAGGATTTAAGGCATAAACTGTAATACGAAGTATCGAAATAAATAAAGGAAACCAATTCAACGCGCGTGTGAGGTAACGAGCCAGTCTGAGATAGTTTAAAACAAGGTTGGCTGCTTCGGGTTCAGGTGCTGTTGCAACTAATATCGTAAATCCAGATCGAGTTCGAGGAGAGAAGAGCTCCGTCGCCTTTTCCTTTACAGCCCTTGTGCTGTTAGTTCCATCTTTTGCATCTGCGCAATATCTTTATAAAGTAAAGCAATAGGATTATGAGCGCGGATTCCATGCGAATGGCAAAAGTGAAAACAGCCTCTGAATACTAAAGTGCTAACTTAATTCTAGAATATCGAAAGAAAATTTCAAGTATTCAGTACCAATTTTATTTGCAATGTCGATATGAAAATATCACTTTCATGGCGATTGAGCGTATTATTACGCATAAATATATAACTGTTAAGCAATCATAATAATACAAATGCTGAAGAAATTAATCAAGTTTAAATTACTATATTATACACGTTAAAATAGAAAAACAGAAACAGAATAGAACAAAAAAAACATAAAATTGTCAATTTTTAATTTTTTATTTTAATTCAAACATATAATCAAAATAAACATATTTAGGTCGCGAATTATAATAAAGTAAATAGTTTTCAATCTTTGATTGAGAGCATAATTTAATTACAGATTAATTACAGTTTTAGGTTAATATATTACAGGTTTCTGTTTTACGAATTTATATTTGAAGAATTGTTATTTTTTATTTACGACTCATAATCTCAAATCTTCAATTAGCTCAAATAATTATAGATTTGTCAAGTAAAAACCTGTTATAATAAGAGTTTTTCTGTTTAACATATTTGTTAATTTCAGAGAGACAGAAAGAGAGAGAGAGAGAGGGATACAGTAATTATTTTAAAAAATATTTATCCAAAATCAAATTATTTAATAATTTATTATAAATGATTATAATTATTATATGTATGATTGAAGATGTGTTAGGAGAAGGAGATGTCAACTGAATGCTTATGAAATGCTTTACGTACATAAAGTTTATCATCTAATATACAATGATTAAATATACAATGATTAAAATTTACCATTTATCAGTTTAAGATTATTGAATAACAAATAATTGATAAATCATCGTTTTATAAATTAAAGAATATTTGAAGACTATGTATCCTTGTAAAAATTAAATGTATATAGATTGACAAATACTCAAGGATTTATGAAACTGTAATGTTTTTGTCAAATAATAATCAATTATAAATACCGAGCTTAATCTTTTATATGTAATTATATTTTTAATTAATTTAATAAAATTTGTAATTATTTACAAAACTTGGTTAAGATAACAATGCTTATGTTATTTGTACAAAACGCATAATATACAAAATTGTTTTGAAAGAACATATTAATATCTGATATCATATCTGTCGATCAATCGTTGCGTGAGTTTCAATAATCTGCTGGATTGTTATCAGCACCGTACATAAATCGGAATATCACACGACGTACCGACGTTAACCGATCGAATTTTAATCGGGGTCTCCACAGAATAGTTGACGTGTGATCTCCTCGAAAATTCCGAGTAAAATATGATATACCAGAAATCAATTCCACACGTCATTATTACGTCATTATTAACTTTTGTCTTATAATATTAATTATGTTATGTCTTATAATACTAATTATGTTATACTAATTATAAGTAATAAAAACAAATTAATAAACTAGACAAAATATTTATTTGCTCAAAATTTAAATAAATTAATGAAAAAAAACGGGCAAATAACAATAAATAACTGGTTTATGGATTATTGGTGCGCTATTATAAAATTAAATTATATTTAAAAACAGTCACAGTGTATAAGTATATGAGATATGTAAAATTTTAGTTACTTATATATTGTGACTGTTTTTAAATATAATTTAATTTTTTGATAGCGCACCGATAACTGCGCAATTATTTATTCTCATTTGCCCGTTTTCTTCATTAATTTGTTTAAATTTTGAGAGTTCAATTGTTCATTTATTATTGTTCATTTATATTTAAATGTTAGTAAAATAAATAGTATTATTAATTTTATTTAAGTATTTATTTTTAATATACTGTTGTAATAAGAATAATCTATGAACTGATACTTTAAAACTTTTATATTTTAAATAATTAATATCAAATTAACTTTAAATTCGATATTCTTACTCTTTAAATGTTTTAAAATAAAGATAATGTTTCTAGAAGAATGTATTGAGCTGACCAACGTCGCTGCGAGTTTAAGCCGTGATCTTCAGACCGAGAAAATTGTTTTCGGTCAAACGAAACATTTATAAGCCATAAAAAGTCTGCCGTTGCATTGGGGCCGAACGATCTATTAAATTTTTATGAGCTTTTTGTCGGAAACCTCGCAAAGTGTCCGAGCAGCGTGCTGAGAACCACCGTTAGCTCTAGATTTCCAGCCATGCCTGCATATAAAGAGTGTTATATAAAAAAGCTGATACACGAAAGTCGTATAAAATTAATCCCTATCTGATTGAAATAAAAGAGTCATTTTATATACAATTTCTCATTATTCTCATTAGTGATGAAATATTCCAATGCCTCAACGGCAACGCATTAAGATATCAAAGATCTAAGAAATTAAAAGGAGATGTCCTATTATAATTCAAGATCTTATCAAACTGAACTAACACTATCGTTAATTTAAAACAATTAAAAATCTGATTAGATAAAATTTGATTGATGATTTAAAGAATGACTTCATTCTCTTTATCTTAATAATAAATGGCAAAATGCGCAATAGCGGCAAGTATAAATAAAAACCTTTTGTAACCAATAATAAAGTATATTAAGTAAATAATTTTTCTGTAATTAGAATAAAATAATACCCAAGAAAGAGAAATAAATATTTATTCATAATTTTAAATCATATTTTTAATTTAAAAAATTGTAACAGGTTTTTAATAAAATTAGTAAATTATTATGGTTTTGTAATATTTACTGATGTTTTATTATAAAGAGAAATACTTATACAAATTATTCCTGTTATGAAATCGATAGTACATGATAATATCATTTCATGAAAGAATACCTCAATTTTTGTACAATAATCGAACAATGACGAATACTTCATAATCTGTTTCTTCATTCTCACCTTCATTTATATCTTGTAACGGATACTGTGATTTGTATTGATCTTATCTATTATTCAATCAGATATTTGTGCGTAACTATTGTACTCAATGAGAATTTATATTCATGAGAGAAAGGATTTTTGCATATTAATTACTAAAATAAAAAATTCAATATTTACTTGCGTTGTAAGCAGAAGGATACCCTGTGGAACTAAGTCTATTTCGAAAATGTTTACTTGTGTTAGAGGAACGAGAAAGTAAAGACAAGAGGCAAAGAGCGAGAGGGTGAGGAGGAACGGGGAAGAGGGTGAATGCATCCAACTCCGCTTGTAATGAACTTGTGAATATTTAGTGGGGTAATTGCCCTTCGTAGCGAGTCTCGCTTGCGTCTACCGCTGTAAGGGGTGTCCGCCAAATCCGGAAGCAAAACCAATATCAGTCGGCCACCTGTGCTCTCAGCTTGCACTTCGTCATATATACGTTACGTGTGCACATCGGTTCCACACATATCGATAATTTGATTTCCTCGGGGACGCCGTAGGACGACTGCCAGCCGTTCAGCCGACTCTACTCTACTTTTTCATTCCGTAATATGCCAAACAAAAAGATATCTCCACTTCTCATAAAGCTTCAGACATTACTGAAGAAACACACACCAAATTTTCATAATCTTATATAGAGGTTTAAAATATAAGAGTGCTCGATTAAATATCCGTATTTTCCATACATATTATAAGATACATATTATAAGACAATTTTTTAAATAATAGAAAAGAAATAAAAATTTATTATAATACGTGCTAGAGAAGTTATATCATATAGAACAGGAAAATAGAATTTCTTGCTATTTCCGTAAAATTGAATCTTTCAAAAAACAATATTTTTGACAAGTTTATTTTACTAAAGGATTCTGGAAAAGCGGTCCTGTCACGGAAATTGCATAGAAATTCCATCTACAAAACTCATATCTCAAAACTCACAGGAAATGATCGCTTATCTTAATAGTTTTGAACTGACGTAAATTGCTATATAACATTGTTGTCAGAAAGTTAAAAAAGATAGTTATAAAATCTCCTATTTATGTCATTTGCACAAACATACTATAGATATACAATCTAAACATAGATTGTGTTGTTAAAGTGTTATTTCATTTGAACAAACCTATGACGTAGTATGTTAAATTCTCACATTATTTTCAGTACGTTCTTCTTTCAGAATATGTTACTTCGCAAAAATCTAGATTTATGGTATCGTTTCTTAACTTTTCTACGCTTCGTAAATTCTAGACGCATATACTATAAATAAAATGCGAATACGATCTTAATGGTACAAGTGTGCATTATATATTCTTATAACCGATTACTTCATGTTTCGTGCCAAATTGCTTCCGGAATACTGCAGAAAATATGATTTGTTATTATTTATCGAAAAGACTACGCAATTCTATAACTCAGTATTTTGTAAATCAGTATAATACGAAAATACTGATTACAATTTTTCTATTATTTAATTTTTAATTTATTGTTTTTAATATTAAAAAATACAATAAAAAGAATAATGGTTGACTTCAGCAATTTAACATCAGCAATTGAAAAGCGATAATTCTATTCAATAAAACATACCAGTAACTCATGTAATAAATGTACAAGTCCAAAGAGAGACATGCAACAAGACTGTAATCTGCCGACGAAGCCTAAGCTTACTGCACGTCTCGTGCAAAAGAGGCTTCCGCGTTCTTTGCACGCCATCTGAACGTTTTATAATCACTGCTTCTCTCTTTCTCTTTCGTTATCCCTCTTTACTTTTGCATTCTCTATCTTCCTTACTTAGAAAAATGTCTGGCTATTAATTCAACCTCGCCTCCTGCCGCGCATAACGTCTTGACGGAACGTACCACCTGGTAAAACAAGCTACATAAATTAAATGGTGGATTATGTATCCCAAATTTTCTTTATTTTCCGAACAACGGAGAAGAACGGCGCAAATGAGTAAAGGTTAAATACAGTTCGTGTTAAAATACAAAATTGTAATTAAACTACGTCATTTTGTGAGAAAAATAAATACGATTTGATGCGAATTTATATTTAGCAGCTTTTTAAAAACATGATAATGATAAAGAAGTGTTTCAAAATTATATTGTACAGTAATATTTAATTTATCTTTTGATTTCTCAATTAATAATACTTTTGTTTAGCTAAACCAACAATTGATAACCACAAAAATAGTATATTTGTAGATATTTATTACATTTGTCAATACGATTAAAAAATAGTACCTTGGCAATTATAGGTTTTTTCGCCTCGGTAAAATTAACAAATGATGAAATGCTACCAGATCGATCATCGATACACACTTATCTCGCAGCGCATCTTATGACAACGATGACAACCAATCGGTTTCCAATTTGATACAGAATAGAATCCATTAACGGCATCCTCCGCTTCCACCAACCGGATACATTTCGGCGAATGTCAAGGTGGGAAATGGCAGAAGTAAAGCGAGAAGCCGGTACGGAAGTGACGGAAGAAAAAAAGGTATTGCGGGGGAGAGAACGCGACGAGGATACAAGAGAGAGAAACGAGGGATGAAAAGGAACATACGAGATGCGCGTAAGCGAGCTGGCTAGCAGCCGGTAGCTGACTCGTACCGATAAGAAGTCTCGATCTGCGTTCTCTCTCGCAGTTTTCTGTCCAATGCTTCGTACCTTTCCTTTTACGCGCTTCTTTCTCCAGTTCTCCTTTTTGCAAGGAGAATACGACATTAACTGACGGACGAAGAGCGACGTCGGCACGACATGATCTAGCACCGAGAGCGGTAGCGGCAGACGATGAAGGCGACAAACCCTATCGGAGAATTGAGCTCAAAACGAAATAAGGAATTTAAGTGTCGCTGTTCAATGATGAGATCTTTCCTAGTATCTGTTATTTTTTATTATTCTTCCTTTATTTTCAGTTTGTCATTTTTTATTTCTATACTACTTATATTTGAATTATTTCAAGAATTATGTGTGTGACGTTTACTTAATTTATATGACAATTATGAACTGATGTATGAACTTTTATAGGAAAAATATTATATACGTTAATAAATACGATTTAGTGATTTATGATAGATTATCCACATTGTGAACAATTCATATAAAGCACAAAGGATAGAAATATAGAAATAATTTACGTTTTACGGATGTACGTGAAATAAAATACATGTTATGTTTCTAAGTCAAGACAAGAAAAAGAAATATTTAAAGATTTGTAACCTATATAATTTAAGATACTTTTTTAAATGATCATTGTTGCGCAGAAGATTTGTGTTAAATGTAGCAATTCCGGAAAAGTGTGATTAAGTAGTAAATTTTTCATAGTTGACCTATTCTCATTTATATGGGCGCAATTACTATTCTAAGTTTATTTTTTCTGCTCGTTACATTTTGTGCACTTACATATACCAGTGCCAGTTTGATAATACAAACTACCTATTAAACTGTTGATGTTAAAATGCAGCGAAATGTTCATAACGCGAAGATTTCCATTATTTGATACGAGATATCTCGAACTACTCTCTTATCTCTGATTTCAAAATATGTCGAAATTATTTCTTTATTACAATCGTACTTAATACGTATACGTTCAATAAGTCTAACGTATATTTCTACAACAAGAAAATTATAGGTATTCTAGAAAGTAAATTAATTTTTATGTTCAAGCACTTTTACAGCAGTTTTTTCGATAATGATATCTTGTGATAACTACACTTATTCACTATATGTAAATATATGTTTACTATATGTAAATGAATAATATCTAATACTTTATAATTTATAATTCTATTTTATAATTCTATTTTTAATAAATAATTAGAAAAAATATAAGATAATAAAGAAGATAAGAATCTGATATACTTACACATAGATGGAATAAAGAATATGAAAAACGCCGAAATATAATTTTAAGCTTGCAAATTATAGTTTTAATTTTTTAAAAAAGAAAACATTAAGAAATTATAATAGTCTGTATTTATGATTAGTCTGTATTCTGTGATTAAATTTAAAGCAGAAAAATTTAAGTAACTTAACACTTGAGTTATATTAAAAAAAAAGTAATAAATATCTCTCATAATTTGTAATATATTCTGATGGGTAGCTCATATTTTATTTCTTTGTAAATTCTTGAATTTTGCATGAAAAATAATCTATTAATAATGTAATATCAAACAAAATATATCAGCTTAGAATTAGAACATGACTTCGAGACAGACTGATCTATCACAAACATTTGTTATCATTATTATCAGGCAATCTTCATCAAATAATACAGATATTATCTGCTATTTATTAATTTAATTAATTAATTAAATTAAACAGACTTATATACACATGCAATATTAAGTAACGAATAATTTATTTATTATTTATTAGAAGATATGTATAATATAATCATTTTAGTGATAATGCAATACAATAATTCAATACGGTAGTCCATATATCGTTATATAGTTATATGTAATTAAGTCATTATAGGTATAAACTGATTATTGAGTCGTGCATTCAACATTGAATGGAAAATCGCAGACATTTTTTGTGGGATTGAAATATAAGCCTTCAGGACACTTCATTACAATCGGTCGGCCATAGTCACAAACGAAGTAGTGATTGCAGTTGGTGGGATGAGGAATAAAAATAATATCGTCTCCTTCTTTTGATATTGGGCAATGAATTTCTTGTGCTTGGACATAAAATACACCCAACAGGCACATCAAAAGCGCAACGGAGAATATGGCTAAAATATATTAAATTAATAAGAAAATGTAATGATAAGTAATCGTTTTATAAACTATCTTGAATTAATTAATTTTGTGTTAAGTACAAAAATGAAAACGCATGTGATATCAAATGTATATAGTGATTATTAAATGTTTTTAATACAAGTTATATGAATTAAGAAAAATGTAAATTTGTAGGGAAGTATAATAAAAATTTCTTAGTCTAAATTATATATATATATATATATATATTTATATATATATACCTATAATTTTATTTAGATTATAACTCTTTTCTTGAAATTTGCTATATATACTTTAAAAATATTCCAACTTGGATAGTTCTCTACTCGAATTCTTTACTCGAGGAATATCAATCCATTTACGATATTTACAGAAAATATGTTCTACGTTTATTATGATACATTTGGAAATACTTTATACAATAATAATTATATTTATAATAATAATTATATTTATTCATGAATTTGAAACTCGTTAATCACATCTCGTTTGAATAATGGACTTACCTTTCATTTTGCCGCTTGTTATTCTTTTTTTACTCTTTATCGAATTTTTAGCGAATCTTACTTTTACGCGAATTTACACTTGATTGTATATTCGACTATCTGAAGTCTCTTTATATATCCGATCAACAGATCCTTTTTATCAATCTGGATCGCTTAATCGCTCCCTGTTCTGAGATTCAAATCCTTATCAGATACGCGTAATGATATCATGATAAACCGATTTAATATTTTACACAATGATGAACAGCGATAGTTTTGTTAAATCATCTAAGTTTGTTGTACATCATACCAAGTCAAAATGTTAAGAAGACGAAGGTCGAGGTAAGCAAGTAAATGAAAAAAGAAGAGATTTGAAGAATGAAACGAAATGAACGAAATGTAGGATGAGTGCGAGAGAGTAACGGAGAATAAGAGGAAGCGAGAAAGGAGAAGGATGCTAGCTGACACTCGGACAATGCTGGCGTGGTGCTGTCGCGTTCGGTTCCTGGTTATGGCGGGTGCACAATGCCTATTGTCGAGCAACCCACCATACAAACGTGTGTGCTGACGCTTTCACACAACGGCCAGCTCTAGCTCTCTACCTCTATCTCCTCTATCTCATTCGTTCACTCTCTCTGTCGCCGTACTTTCGTTTCTGCCAAAGAAGAACACAAAATCTTCCTCCTCATCATTTCCTCATAAACTCGCGGCTTTCGGCAAGACCAATAATATATGTAAAGAATAATATACATTTTTTTGAATAATATCGTAGAAGTAGTGCAAAACGATAAAGTAGAAAGATGTGAAGATAGGAAAATTATATTTGATAATCGTCGCTTCCACGACATTGCATCTAAAATATCGTCGCAAAATTGCAGGTGGCATATATTCCAATTCTTGTTATTGCTATGATATAAAAATGTAAAGAATTACGAATTACTTAACATATTGTATTTATAACTTTTTATTTTATTTAAAAAATGTATTAATTAGCTATAAATAAATTTATATACTGATAATATAATCTAATCTAAATAAAATTAAAAGTTTTCAAAATTTTTGAAAAAACTACAAATTTTTCATGGAAATTATATTTTTATTAAATTTTATTAAATAACTTTTCCTTTCTTGCATAACTAAATTACTAATTATTGATTTAATTTATACAAAATATCTGAACGTATTGACATCTAAAATAACAATGTCGATTAAATTGATATCGTTATCTTAAGAATTAATGTCAATTTGATGTACAATATATCTATACATCTATATAAAATAACCGCATTATCAATATTCTTACTCTATCACTATAGTTACTTAAGTTAAGTTAGTCATATTTTTTAAAATTATTTTTTATCTGGCACATTCAATTTTATAAATTATAAGTTTTAAATACTAATACAATTTTAATAATTCACTAAATTATTGATTTAAATTAATTATTATTGACGTTATTTATTGCAACATATTTTAAATATGTATTGCTATTATAATACATAAATATTAGATTGAATAAGATGAATTATGCATAGAAAAAATGAACTTATAATTTCGTCATAATATTTTGAATTGATAATCGATTGTTTGTATAATAGAAGTAGACAATTTTTAACAATAAATTGTTATATATGCTGAAATAATATATCCAAGAAATAAAGAAAAAAAATCTTTTCGTGCGACAAATAAGAGGAAGAGCGGACTTCCGTTCTGTCATTTCGACAAGATGTCTATAATTTGAATTCAATCGTTTGCAAATCACGATCTCGTTCACGTCTTATTCTCAATTGTTCGGAACTGCGCGGAAATTGGGTTTCCTTTAGGAAATGAGACATTTCAGTCGACACGGAGGGAACGATTGTTCGAAAATGGTTGGACGCCTACAAACGAAAAATATATCGTTTTCTTGGGACGTGCCAAAATTTTGATCAACTCTCAGTCATAAAGCTAGTTTAATGTATAAAAATATATATTTCTTTGTTCATGTTTTGATTTTAGATCAATTTTTATCGTTTTTGAAAGAATACTGCAAACAATCTAATAAATATATTTAATAAATATATATGATACATCTGTCAATATTCATATATAAGATAAGTGTTAAAATAATTATTAATCGGTTATTAATCGCTATGTTGCTGTCGATCATAATATTTAAAAATATTATGGCATGTGAAAATGTTAGCGTTAATATTTCTATTCTCTATCGACTAGGCAAAGAAGAAAGAAAGAGAAGAAGAGAACTCACTCTCCCATACTTGCCATATTGGCATACACGCCGCCTGCGTTTTACGGCCATATTCAGCGATTTTGCATATCGAGGCCAGATGTGTGTATGTGCGTACATTATAGGGCTGGGAAAAAAGAAAGAAGGAAGGAAGAGGAGAGACCCATTGCCATCCTTTCTTCTCCAACGCCATCAGAACTGCTGCAAGCCCATTCACCTTTTCCACATCGATTCACATATATACGGCAATCGCAGACCTTCTTGAGAGCTCAATTTATCGCGGAACGGCCTCCGCTGCCGCATCGGTACAAAGCATGCTGGTGTGCAGAACGTATACCCTTCTTCAGATCAAATTGTCATAATTGAATAACCAAAGAGATAAGCGAGCTCCGCTTTGACTATAAGGGCGCTCACGTAACTTTGGCAACGACCTCATATACGGGTCGATTCATTTAATCCTGGAGTACTTCGTGTCCACTTGGTGTTCAATTCTAAATTCTCCCTCTCGTATCATGCCTACACGAATTCGTTTTTACGATTAAGTCGATTAAACTGACCTATATGTTACATTCGGCATTTCATTTAGCTTGATATATTGATATTTGATATATTGAAATTGATTATAATGTGAATTTAAAAAAATGATTTTAATTATCAGTGGTATCTTACAATAGTTGAATATGAAATTGCACATATTAAATATTAAACTAAAAAACTAATTAGTATTTAAAATTTACCTAGCAAAATTTTATCAATTATAATGCAAAACAATATTTAAAAGACTACAACTTTATAATATGTATCAAGAACATTCTCAGAAGAGCATAAAGCAGGGATAAGACAATCCTAAAATTGTGCGATTCATTCCGGCGATCAGAAAAGAAAGGCGGTTCAAAAGAAACACTTGATGAAGCTGATGGAAAAGGTTGATACGAAATAAACGAGATCGGATGGAAACGTAGGATACGGATATCGGGGATAATTTTAACGGTCTTTTGTTTAGCTGACTTCTCGCTATTCACCAGCATGTCGATAATTGCCACAATGCAAGGATGAAAAGCTAGAAAAAAATACGGTGCAGCTGAAAATCGGAGAAAATGACTAATCGAATGATGAGTTGATTACTAATTTTACTCTTGAGACTTGTATATGTACTCATTACATACGCGAAGCAAAGTTATATACGTCCATAATATCATTATTTTTATTTTCAACTTTCTGTAGAATAGTTATAGGTAACAAGGAGGAGAATTTCATCAGAAGTTCGATAATTTTCATTTTATTAGAGATATGAGTAATAATATGAATTGTTTTCTCTATTAATAATTAGTCAATGAAAGATACGAATTGGAACTAAGTACATATTGGCAATCATATTAGACAATCAGTTAGAAACTTGTTGCTGTGATTTACAATCATGGGGCAGGCAAATTGGGAAGCAGTCGGGTATATGTCATAGATTTGTGCCTATGAGAAGTGGTATTGCAGACACAATTGCTTCTGGCGCGAGGAACGTAATAT
>Ga0157364_1005576_pt1 | contig 12829 bp, 11 predicted proteins | sample AttsexASBM2_FD_111476 | JGI IMG/M metagenome (GOLD analysis project Ga0157364, IMG submission 111476) | Fungus gardens microbial communities from leaf cutter ant in Ribeirão Preto, State of São Paulo, Brazil - Atta sexdens ASBM2 | ecosystem: Host-associated > Fungi > Mycelium > Unclassified ... | reverse complement strand
TTTCTCATGACATGTATCCAGTGTCAAACATACACATATATATATATATATGTATGTATATATATATATATATATATATATATGTATGTATATATATATGTGTGTGTGTATCTATATCTATAAACAAAATTTCACAACACATAGTACTATGTAAAAGACATGTTTTAATATAAGTAGATACCGCAATTAGTCCGACAAACATATTTTATATTTTTGTACGAACAGTTTAATGAATATTAATGTTTAATGTAAGGTCTAAATTAATGCAAGAAGAAACGTGCGTGATTTCATTGTTAATAGTAAAACGATATTCCACTGGCAAGTGTAATATATATTAGTGTTTCATTGTATATGTCTAAGATATTTTAACAGTTTTTAGTCATGGGTTGTGAAATAGATATTATTACCTTTTGTTGTATGATTCTTTATATATTGTTGACAGTTCAAATGTGACTGATTCCATACGAGATACGTATGTATATATTATATATAGAAATAAAATTTTTATTTGTTATTTAATAAGTAATAAGTTAGCAGATATATATTTGTATCTTTAAATAAAGGGATATGTAGTTTTAATGTATAAAACAATAAATTTTATTTAATATTACAATCGCGTTTATTATATTAATCATTCATATAAAAAATTATATCGCACAAATATAATTATACTACTTTATATTTGTTTTATCATATATACATGTATCGTATGCAGTGCATTTTTTAATCCAATTCATAATCCGTTCGTTTTCGTTTCTTAAGATTCACAGCGCTCTGTGAAGTTTCAATAATACATGAACCTTTTCTTAACCATTCATTCAATTGCATCTTGGCCTTCCTGCCTGTGAGAAACAAGTCTCTCTCTAATCTTGGCAGTAAGCTGTTAAGCATAGGGTCAGAAACAGGATTTTGTGCCCAGTCCATAATCAATCTAAATCGCGATCTGAAAGTCTGAAAAAACAGAACAATTAAATGAATGTGAATTAATGAACAGCTTAAAGTTAATATCACTTACTAATAGCAAACTATCAATTATCATTTCGCAATCACGATTGTTAAATTTCCTCAAATACATTCCCAGTTCGTAATAATATGGATTCCATTTATTTAGTACAACGGTACAAGCGTCTGCTAATAAAATTTCTCTACAATAAATATGAGAAGCAAACTGTTAGAAAATTCTCCTTAATAGAAATTAATTCTACTACACGTACATATACAAACTAATACAAACCTATAACCCTCCTTGTATGTTTTAGGAATGTCTATACTGACTATTGATTCTCTTACTTTATTTAGTGGTTGCGCTAACCACAATGGAAGTTCCAATTTTGCACCTGGTTTTAGATCTTCTGACTCAGAGGATAGATCCAGAAAACCTATATATGCATAATACAATGTAAAACGATCATATGTAAAAAACAAACTCCTATTTTCTATGCAAAACAAATATAACATGAGGAATCAAATATTTGATGTTTAGAATAAAATTAGCTGTAAATTTTGTTGCAACTTTTATTATAATTACGAGTTAAAAATTTAATAATTATATTATTGTAAGAACTATGCACAATTATGTAAAATAATCATATTTATAAGAAATAAATTCATATTTTTTACACAATAAATAACATAAGGATAATAACATTAACATAAGGAAAAAATATCTGTCTAAGAAAAATTAATTGATAATTTTATTGCAATTTTAATTATAATTTTAAATTAAAATCTTAATTAATAAGTATATTACGCAGAAATGTTCCATCTGTGAATAAAAGAAGTACAATTTCGCTGTTTTTGTTATAATGATATACATTTAAAACTAATAAACAAGTCTGTATTTTAATAGAGAAAAGGTATAATAAAATTTTAATAAGTTTACCTAAGCGAGGTAGCGTAACTTCTATCTTGCATGATATTCGTTCTTCTGTACACAAAATATCCGTTAGGGAAAAATAATCCGGCACATAACTGTAAGACAACGTCATTCTGCCTCCTCTAATATGTTTTGAAAATCTCAACAGTCATTGCATCTGGATATTTACAGTGTTTGCACTTGCTGATCAATAATCAGCGCCTCTTACGAAATAATATTATACTCCTTTATCTTTCTTTTTTCCCTTCTCCTTTGATAAGAAACGCTGATTATGGATGTAATGTAACATGGAATGGTAATGTAGGAAGCACATCAATTTTTTACCTACATCGAAAACCTTTAGACACGTGTATGAAGTTAGCGCACTAAGCGCAGTACTTTTTGAATTTATAATAAATACTTTTTTGAATTTTATAATTTCATTGTGTTTATTCATTATGCTAGGTTTGTGCAAATTATGTAACTTCATTCCATATTTCATAAAAAGCTATAATTTTTACAGCTCGGCACTTTCCAAATTTTGAATTTTCTTTAATTTTATTGAATTACACTTTTGTATACAAAAGTGAAGACAATGGTTTAAAGTACAATTGAATAAAATTTGAATCCAAGGACGTAATTCTATGAACGCGGCAAATAAAGCTATCAATATCCTTTCTACCATATTTCACCGCATGTTTTCCAAATAAACTTAACTTGCTTGGTGCAGATATTTTAATTTTGTTCATATCTACAAATAAGAATTTTTATTTAAAAAAATTCTAAAATATATATATATTTTTATATAAGTAGAATATACATATGTAATTTATCTTTTACTCTTATAAGTAATTAAACTTATAATATCAAGAAAATAATCAAGTCTTAAGAATAGAATTACAGTCGTTAAGAGTTTTATACACACACACACACACACACACACACACACGCGCGCGCGCGCGCGCGCGCACACATGCACGCACGCACGCACAGAATAGGGTTCACGCACGCACGCACAGAATTTAATTTAACATAAAGATTTTTGTTTTATTCGATTATATTTTCGATTATATTTTATTTGATGATATAGTTAGGTAAATTAAATACAATTACTCTCTTGTTACGTCGTATAATAATTTATTAATATTCCTTAAAAGTATTAAAATATTTTAATTTATAACTTCAAAATGATACATATTATCTTCTTTTTTATTTATTAGTACATATATTAGTTACTTGATAAAGTAAATAGACGTGCTTTTATTAAAATAGATTCAAAATATATAATTTATATTAGCAATACAATTATCTTATTTTTTATTACTTTCATCAATAATTATATGATCAAAAATCTTCCTTAAGTTGCTAATAAACGGTACGAAAGGTAATATCTGTTATGTGAAATATATAGTTATTATTCAGTTTTGGTTTTATATATATATAGAATATATAGAGAGTTCGATCCTCGCAATTCGCAAGTCAAAATATAATAACAAAAAAATTTTCGAAAAAATAAGTTATAAAAACATTTATCGTTTGTTGTTCTGAAAAATAATTTTAAACATACATATAGTTTTAAAATTGGCAAATTATAGATTACGGTTAATCGGTCACCCATGAGTCACGCATTGATAACACACTACATACGCTTACAGATATTAAATAAAAGAATGTGCAACGCCTGCAGTAATGATACCGATATATAATATTTGCTTTAAAGTTGTTTAATCAATGGTGTTAACAAATAATTGTAACGCGATTAAAAATTAACTTATTAATTTATCGGAACTATATCGCTACTTATTAATTGACGATATCAATAACAGATACATACCTATATACATATTAACAAAATTGAATAGTTGCAATCAAGTGACATATGTATGGATTATTATTTTATCATAATGATTATAATTTTTTAATATCTTATATATTTATTCTTTAATTTTCTCTTTAGCCTTTAATTAAACCAAAATATTTATTGATAAATTCTTTATTATTTATTCATTCATTCTCTCAAAGTATCAACATTATTATTATTATTTAATATACATATATACATATAGGTAGGTATCTTTTACATATATACATATATACGTATATATATTTATATACACACATATATTATATTAGATATCCCAAAATTCTACTCAAAATATTATAGGAATACTATATAGTCTTGAAAAATTAAAAAGAAAAATTATGTGTAAATTTATTTTAAACAGTGTTTTTTTAAATATAAGAGCATAAATAAAGCTAATTACATACTATGACTACCCGTCGTGCGTGCAATAGTATTAACAATCATCTAAACGTAATCTATAATTGGTTATAAACTCTTTATTATTTTGAAAATTATTACTTAAAATAAACTTATTTTTTTGAGAACTTTTTTGCTGTATTATTTAGAAGCGAATTTTGAGACATATGTACATTATCATTATACGATCGACGTTCCTCATTCGCGGGTGTTATCTGCCCGTGAATTGTTGCAAATATGGAATGGTTAAGTGTATGATAATATAAGATATAAGTATATAGGATATATATGAGATAGGTTCTAAGAAAAATATTAAAGTAAATAAAAAATTTAAAAGAGGACTATTATTTCTATTTAAAATAAGAAGATATACAATGTATATGTATATTCGATATAAACGTATATACTCGATCTATATTTTTGATTAATTTTTTGTTGTTAATTAATATAAAGCCTAGTTATTTTATATAAATAGTATATATACATATGTAGTAGTAAACATTAATACATTAATTATAATTATAAAGATTGTCTATATAGTAACAAGTCAAAAAAAAATCATTGCTCTACTTGTGGTGCAGAGCACGAGCTTAGTCGTACAAGGACTTTGAAATAGTGATGATTTAAAAAGTGTGGATATCGTATACGCAAGTGTAATATGTACATAATTTTTCGCTAGAGTAATTAACATAAATAATAATACAATTTTTCTTTTTTCTTATTGTAAGAATATTTTTATACATTTATATATTTTTTAATACGTCAATGAAATGTAGCGAAGCCCAAATTCAAATCTTAATTAAGATAATATTTTTTTGCAATAAATTATTTATAATTTTTAAAGATATTTATTAGCATTAAGTTATTTATAGCTTTCTAAAATGCATATTAGCAACATTATTAAATTGTTTATCAATTTAATTTGTGATATTATTACCCTAATTCTATGTATGATTACGTTTCAAGACTAAAAATTATTTCGGCGTTCAAATTACAAAACTGGATTTATATAAATTTACACCAAAATATCATTAAAATTAAATTCTTAAAATTTTTGTCACTGGTATTCATAGTCAGATCTTTTCAAGATTGTTTTAAGTACAGTCTTAAAAAGGGAATCAATCAGAGAGCCGTATTAGCGACTTAAGACATTACTTAAGACGGTCTGAAAATAAGAACAGACTATGAGTATCAACTTTAGTATATATTTACGTTACAATCTTGAGACACTTTATTTACGTATTTGTTATATGAGTTAATATATTTAATTTTATTAATAAAAAATATTTATTTGTAGAGATAAAAGGAAATATGATTTAAAAGGACATATTAAATCGATACTCGAATACATCGAAGTTTATTGTGATTTCATCTCTTCTCTGCGGCTGTCATCATATATTTTGACAGTTGTGCAGGTTGAGGGTTAATAGTTACACACTTACGAAAAAGTTATACACTTGTGCAATAAAAAATTTTGTTATAAAACTGTCTTGCTCTTCTACATTTTAAAAGTGATTTCATGATTGTTGTACATAGATATTTGTCAAAAAATGAAGAAATAAAAGTGATTCTTATAGATTAAAGCATTATGAAGCAACGGCAACTTGTGTTTATTTTATGTATCTTGACAAACCTAACTGCGTTGTTTTATGTCTCTGCATATACTCGTGAAATTACTCAGACACTGCCAGCTTATATCATCGCTTCGAAAACTGATCTCAGCTCGACAAAATGTGGAAAAGAATTACAGAATTTTCGAAATGCTATTGATCAACGAATACCATGGAGTTTGAAAGGTATGCACAATTTAGGATAATAATCATAAATATGGATAATATATCTGCCTAAGAACAGGAAAATTAATCAAGAGCAACTCCATTAGCGTTCAGTCTATATTTAATAGTTTAACTGTAAAAATTTAAACTAATTTAAGTGAAATTTAATTTGAATTAATGTAGATAATATTAGTGCAACTCCTCTGTAAAAAAAGGTATACACATATATGATCTGTAAAAAAAAGTAAAAAGATGTAAAAAGATTATAAATTAGTGGTATTACAATTTCATGTAATAAATAATAATTTTGTATAATAAAATTCGTATTATAATATTTTACTGTTTTTTGCTAAGTTTTTAAGAACTTCTTCGTAAAATGTAACATAAATATTGTTTTTCAAGATTACATAACTTTTTTGCATCATTATCATCTATCTATGATATTTATTTTTATAGAATATGATTTTATAAATCAAGAACATATAATGATATATTAAGACAATATTAATAGGTATAAATAATAACAAGTTAATTTTCATCTTTTAGTGTTAGATTCCAGCGGCGGATTTAAATCAGGATTTCTTTACGGTAATACTTATTGGCTCGGTAGTCGTAGCCAGTGTCTCGATACGATGAATACGACTCCTTTACAGATCGCAGAACAGAAAATATCAAATATTACGCTGTATTGTGATCCGCATAAGGAGTTTCCGCCTTTTGAAGTAAATTACTTCGTTGCTCATCTGAGACATAATAGTACTCTTAAATATTATGTAAATGTATTTAATGAGGTAAGCTTATGAGATCTTTATGTTATAAGGAACATGTTTTAAATAGAAAATTTATTTTAGAATGTGATTTCGCTCGGACTTTGTTTACCAGCATCGTGCACTATAAGTGAACTAATTCTTATTTTGAAAAGAGTATTTCATGATAAAATTATTTTAATTGATGATCTTTATTCCGTGGATTTCCAATTAATCCAAGTTAAAGATCTAAAAGATGATAATGAATGGCTATCCAGCAAAGCCTTATTTTTAGTCGGGTATGTCACGAAAAAAATATAAATAGCAATTATTTCACAATAATAAGATCGTAAAAAAGAGACGCATTAATTCAAATAATTTTTATTAAAATAAGTCCGAATTAATAAATGAAAATCGCCGATATTGACATAGTTTAAAGAGATACACTTTTATTTTTCGGAAACTAATCATTGCGTTTTCTTAATATTGATAAAAACATGATCTATATGAAATCAGCTAGAAACAAATTTTACAAATGCGAAAATACAATTCTTACGATACTTACGAATTTCTTTTGAGTATCAGACTGCTCCTCACTCTGATAAAGTGAACTGATAATTCATAAAATGAATTGAAATGAAAATTTGACATTCTAATAATTCTCTAATTTTCAAAAGTTCAATGACTTAATGAATCCAATATAAGTAAAATGCCTATATATTGCAAATTAATAAGAGAATGATAAAGACTTAATACAGAAATATTTTGTTTGTAGTATAATCTTGGTGTTTACTTTTTTTATGACAACAATTGGAACGTTATATGATTTATTCATTCATCAAAAACATATGAAGAAAAATGCAATAAATAATGGCAGTAAGCATTATACTCAAAATCTCTAAAAATACTTTTTATTTCAGTAGATTACTCCGAGTTAATACGCTTCGTCTTCAATAAATCAGATGCACATTTTTCTTATTCAAATTATTAAATAGATTTTAAATCAACAATTTTAATTGTTTTAGTAATAACCAATAATATAAAATTTTTGTATAACTATAATTCTATTTACGTGTATAATTTTATTTATATGTAATTTTATTTGTATAAATAGTTTAATTTAATATTTACTTAATTAAAAAGCATCTTGATTTCTATATTAACGTACTACTAAAGATTCAGAATTGTGATTCAGATGTAAAGCACATATCCAAGGATATAAATACGAAAATAAATGTGTTTTCATATCAAGAAAATATAATTGGAGAAATCTTAATATGTTTCTCTGTTTATACAAATACGAAAGAAATATTTCGCACAAAATTAGATACTGGTACAATATCCACCCTTCATGGCGTAAGATTTCTAGGCATGTGTTGCATAATCATGTCCCATACAGTTATTTATGCAATGGATTTTATTGGTAAATAATTATAAACACATTTGAATAGATTTCTAAGTTTTTTATGCATAATGAAAATTATTTTATGTATACAGATAATAAAATATGGGTGTGGAGGAGACAATTTTACCATATTAACAATTATATAGTTGGTATTAGAATTGTATCAATCGACTTTTATTTTCTTTTAAGCGGATGTTTAGTGACTTATATATATTTGATGAATAAAATGAACAAAAGACAGATTGAGTCGACTAATTGTAGAGAAAAGTTAATTGAATTATTTGTTCATATAATAAAAAGATTTATTCGGTATGATCTTCGTTATGTTAATGTGAGAAACAAGAAAAGATAATATAGTAATTGTAATGAAATTCTTGTTATTATTATTTTATTTTTAAGACTGACACCGGCTTACATGATGGTGTTAGGTATATTTCAATTAAGCTCGGTTTGGTTTGATAAGACGTCCCAATTTTATGTGAGCGAAAAATCGCATGAAACTTGCGCTAAGTATTGGTGGAGAAATCTTCTATACATAAATAATTTTTTTGGTCTTGATGCAATGGTATAAACACTTAATTAAAATCAGTTTAAAAATAATATTAAGGAACATTAAAACTTTTTTATTTTAAAATTTATATTATATATATATATATATATATATATAGTGTATGAGTTGGAGCTGGTATATAGCTAATGACATGCAATTGTATATAATTACTATGACATTGTTGATTTTGTCGACTACGTAAGTAAACAAGCTATTGACAAAAGTCTAATATGTTCATCGAATAAATTCTCAAATACATATTACGAATTTCAGATATTTCTACACCGCTGTTACGATATTGGGTGCACTTTTAATTGTCTCAATTATTCTTAGCGGTTATACTTCTTATGTTTATGAAATTGTACCATTTCAGACGTAAGTTATTGACACATTTTGTTTACAAGAATGAATTAAGGAAGAGGTCTTTTTATTATATTGTTATAGATTCAATGAACGTTCGAAAGAGTTTAGAGATGTCTTTTATTTCTTACCATGGTTTAGAATAAATCCATACATTATTGGAATAATTACGGGTTATGTTTTAACAAAAACAAAGAATAATTTGATCTTAAAAAAGGTAAAATATTATTTTTATAGTTCAACGTATAAGTTCAATAAGAATTATAAAGATTAGTTAATAATTTATCCGAAATGCGTTTTATAAAATTGATAAAAATAACAATAGAAAATCTACAAGCACGTCATTCATTGATATACTTGATTTGCTCTTCAATATACTTGGTTTAATATTTAATAAAATTTATATCAGGGAAAAACGTTTTTGATTAGTCTTTCAATTACGCATTATTTTTTTATGAGGTCTTCGATTTGGCAAACACATTTTAAATAATTCGAAAAAGTGAATAATTATCGTTTCCTCGATAGCATTGCGGAATAACATACTTATTTTCTATTGTTTTAAATAAATTTTCTAAATTCGAACATTTTAGTAATTATTGATTTTCTCTGATAAAAAATATAATTATTTATAGAAATAATTATTTATAGAAATATTTATAAATTGTATAAATTATAACTTACTAATTTTTTTTTATAAATTAATTAAAAATATAAAAACAAATAGAAACGTTTTATAATAACTTAATATATATTTCAGAAAATTATAATTTTGTGTTTGTGTCTTGCTAGCGCTTGCTATGGTTTTGTACTTAGTCTTTATGAGAGACACATGTCCGTTTTGGCTACTGCAGTTTATGTTGCACTGTACAAAATATTCTGGGCAATACCTATAGCATTAATTATAATAATGTCTTTTATTAAACATGGAGGTTTGTTTATTTATTAATATATAATTATATTAAATTAGCATAGTTTCATAATAAGAATAACATATTATTTTTTAATTAGTGTTTTAATTTAAAAACATGTTTTAATAATAATATACGCTTGCCTTTGTTACAGACATTATTACTCGGACTTTATCATTTAAAATCTGGATTCCATTTAGCAGACTCACGTATTGTGCTTATCTTTTACATCCTGTCATCATACGATCGATTTACTTAAGCCGTGAAACAACAGTTCACTTTGAATATTTATTTATAGTAAACATACGAACATTTAAAATTCTTAACTTAAGAAATAGATTAAAAAAATGTATTTATTCCTTTTTTAATTTTTCTTTTCAGATAATTATGGGTGTGGGATATATTGTGATTAGTTATTTTTGCTCTTATATATTGTCTGTGATGGTAGAAATACCTTATATCTTGTTGATGCGAATATTCATTCAATATCGTATTATAAACAAATATAAGATGTTTGATATAAAAATATCGTAATTTTGTATCTAAATGTATTGTGTATCTATATGTATATATACATATGTGTAATACTATATTAAGAGATATTGTAGTATTAATTAAAATTCATGCAATTATAAATTATTATACTTGTATACTTTGTCATTAATATTAATATATTACAATAATTATACAAAATAACGAAACATTAATACAAATTTGTTGCAAAGTTATATTTTAATTTAATCATATTACAAATTTTTTAATTCTACTATTACAAATTGCAAGGTTAAAAAAACAATTTTTATTTTTATTAAAAGGTAGATTATAAAGAATTATTAAATGATGTATTTGTTACGCTTAAGTTTTATAAATTGGATTAGGAAAAGTATTTCGAAAACTAAATAATAAATCTTTCTCTCTCTCTCTCTCTCTCTCTCTCTCTCATATAAAGTGCATTATATTAGAAATGAATACGCTAAGTATACCAAACCAGCTACTGTTTTCTATGCAAGATTTTCTATACAGTGAATTTTAAAACATATTTATATTTAAGTTTATCTATTAAAGACATTTGATTTTTAATTGCATATTTTTAGCCGATAATAGTGTAAAAAATTTTTTACTAAATCATTAAAAAAATTTAAATAATAAAATAATTTAAATTTAAATAATTAAAATTTCTTACTATGTAAATAATTTAAATAATTTTATATAAATAATTTTTTTTGCTATGTTTAGCAACGTAATAAAAAAAACATTCCGGTATGCATAAAACCATAAAATCGTACGTTATATTACACGATAATAACTACGACAATTCGCGATTATTTAGATATTTATAAAAATTATTGTACACATTAACGATCGTTTATAATACAAATAAATATTATTATTTTTGATAACATAAATGAAGAACATTATTTATTTGATACAATATTTATTCGTATATTTAATCATTTATTAGAATGTTCATCGCAACATACAATTCTTCTTTGCTACAAGCTGATTTAACTTGCGATTCAATTTTCATTCTGCAACAACTCAAATACATTTTGATGATCGCAATCGTATTTCTTCAATTCGTCCCACAGAAGCTCAATGAATATTTCTTTATCTGTATATAGTGGGCACCAAATGTATGCGTATCTATCATTCCCAATATCTGTATATTTTCCGAATAACTTAAATTTTTGCGCTTTTGCACATATTTCATCCAGACAGTTATACAATACACTTAACATCTGTAATAATTTTTTATTGTGTACTAATGTAAATCTGTGAAATAAAAGTGTTAAAATGTAAATTAAGTTTGTAACTCAATCATAGAAATTTTCACATAAAAACTAGTGTAAAAAGATTTGACATAAAAAAATGGAAACTATACATACTCTTACGGAAAAACCATTGAAAATTTTGAAAAAGCATTGGGTGTTGTATAATTTTCAGTGCTTTTTTTCGAAATATTCAGTGCTTTTTTTTTTATAAGGGAAATATAAATGTAACAGAATAATGTTTTTTGACTTACGTAATAAGACTTACATTTAATTCCTTATTTTTCTGAGAAATACATTTCAATGAGATATTATTAACATTATACATTTTATTAATTTTTCTAAATAAATTATGAGCCATGCTTACAATATCAATCTTCTTTAAGATGAGGTTGTCAATTGTGGAAAGATATTCATTAACTCGTTGTATCTGACAATCTAGATTTTTTTTGCGTTACTTTTGAATCAATTAATAGAATTATTATTTTTAGCATTTTATGCAATAAATTTAAAGTCATTAATCCTATTTGATGTTATTGAGTCATATAGCACAAGCAGTTACGATCATTCCAGATGCGGGAGAAATTTCTTCGCAGCGTGCAGCATGATTGGATCTTTTCGAAATCAATGTCTTGAAATTTACCTGCAATACCCTTTTGTACCTATGTGACCAATAATAAGCATTATGCTATAAAACATACTGTGAATGATGACAGACAGGCGAATTCCTCGTCAATCATAAATTTTGTGAATACATATATTTTAAAAGATGATATAGTAATTTGCTCTTTGTATAAGATATAAACAAGCAAATAATAAAATGTTTGTACAATTTCCTTCCAATGAGGTAGACTATATAAATTGTTTGTGAATCATACAACTACTTGCTCACGCAGTAGCTTCATATTTTGGATGGAATTTAGAAATTTAGAAATTCTTGTATAAGAATATTAAGACGTAGGTGGATTTGAGGAAAGTCTATTTCAATATTGTTTTTTGAAGGTAAGTGTGATAAATCGGTGAATGTCATCGTGGTACGTAAATCTAGCTATTATACCATTTTTTTTATGCTCCCCGCATGTTCACCGAATAAACTTATCCTACCTGGTGGAGATATTTAAAAATGAATTATTTTTATGAATACCAGTTTCTATTACTTACAAAATATCTGTAAAAGTTATCAAATCTATGTTGATTTTTT
>Ga0157364_1005575_pt1 | contig 12830 bp, 8 predicted proteins | sample AttsexASBM2_FD_111476 | JGI IMG/M metagenome (GOLD analysis project Ga0157364, IMG submission 111476) | Fungus gardens microbial communities from leaf cutter ant in Ribeirão Preto, State of São Paulo, Brazil - Atta sexdens ASBM2 | ecosystem: Host-associated > Fungi > Mycelium > Unclassified ... | reverse complement strand
TTTAATTCCGTTTTAGTTAAATTAAGGACGTATTGTAGTAGACGAGTAGAAACAGTGGCGACCTGTGGAAATGATTAAAAATAACTCAAATTAAGTACGGTTTGACATTATGAATTTAGTGTATTTAAATGAAAAGAAAGAACGATTGTACTGATGTATTTAAAAATTTAGCTAGATCAAATGTGAAAATAAATATTTTGTTGAACCATCAAAATAATTATGTGGAATTTTCAAACATGATGAGCAATGCTGTAAAAAGTTTTAACATTCTGACAATCAGCAGAGTCTTACATATCTAATTAATTTGACGGTCTAACAAAATTATTTTCGAAACTGTAATTCTAATTAAATTTTTATCCACATTCTTTCTCTATATAAGCACATTTCTGATATAAACTCCAGACTTTGATAAGATAACAATTCAAGGATCACTTATAGAAATGTTTAATATATGTAGAGAAATGATAGCTCCGTTAAAAGGAGAGATCAATTCCAAATTGGGGATATTGAGAGATCCATATAGATAAAGGGTGACACTTGCTAGTTTCTGGGATACCCTGTATGCTGATTTGCATTACGATACCGGTTATTAAATATTCCGAATGTTATAGCCGCGCGTAAGCACGGAAATTGTAGTTGCCGTCGCGGCAACTCGAATCTCGCCGGTCGATTAAGTGCGCGCCAGTGCTCGTTTTCATAATGACAATACGGCCGGATAACGAGAGAGCTGCGCGAGATGAATCAACCGTCGAGACGATCACCGCCCCTTCCGGTGCGAATGAGTCCGCGTAAAAGCGGGGACTTAAACCCATCGGCTTGAATGCATAACAGCTTAACGTTTAATCTCTTAACTCTTATCTCTTAACTGTTCATGGGTCGGTAGTTAGCAGCAATAAACAGATTTTTTTAAAAAGAATTCTGCTTGCAACGGAAGCGACATAAAGGTATAACCTTCAGATCATCCACAGAGGTAGCAAATATCTTTTATTTTGTAATCTATCTAATTTTTCAAAAAGTAATATCGGAATATGGATACAATAGTTTATTTGTATACATTGTATATATTAAGAATCTAAAATCCAATGAAAGATTCAATATCTCGTACATCGTGCTTATACATTCATTTAACGCTAAATATACTCAGCTGATGTGTTGGGATTTATCGGTCTAATTAAGTCTAATATGAGGATTGCATTCAATGTCAGCGTGAGAGAAGAGGATCAGACAGCCGCATTTAGCACTAAACGCGGCATGAGAATATGGAGACCAGCGCTTGCATTATTAAATAAGTCCATTACAGATCTTCAAAATATCCGTAGTACGGCGTATAATCGACTGATAGCCCAATTTAGTCTTTTAACAGACATCATCAATGGATTATAATACAATACATGCTACGATAATGCTCTGACTTTTAACATCGTTGACTTTAATATATATCACTGTGATTGTGAAATCAGCTTAGTCACGCGTTTGATACGTCACAAACAACGCATCGGCTGTTCTCTCCCGAGTAACTTTTTCGAATCATACGCTTATGGCTTGCGGTTTTGTCGTTTGTTCCTGGTCTTTCCAGTCACCGCGAATTTCGCTTCTTCCACCTTGCGGAATTTGCGATTGTCGCCGTCTCGGTTGTACCAGACGCGTAACAGCGATAGACACACACACACACACACACACACACACACACACGCGCGCGCGTAAGTGGCGCCCGTTCCCCTCCTTTTCTTCTTATTGCAGAATACGCGACGGTTTACGAGCAAACGGGTACGAAGCAACGACGATGTAACTCGATGACGACTCGGGGACGACGGGTGGTCGCGTATATGGTCGTCCTGTCTCGTCTCGCTGCACTTTGCTCCGCTCCGCCTCGCTTCTGCTCCGTAGGGACGTCAATCAATGCCTTTTCAGGGGATTGCGTAATCGTCTAGACTAGCTGGTCGCCGCGCGTTTTATCGCTCTTATCGACTCACCAAGGACGAGTTGTGCGCGGCAGTCAATGGCGATGACGAGCGCGCGACCGCGACACCAGGATATTATTACTACGTTAAAGCACACGTAAGCGCAATCGCGTAGAGATATGTCACCTTCCTAACGAATATCACTCAGCGCGTGATCACAAGATTTTGGATAAACGTGGTATAATGAATTGCTCATGCTGCTAAGAATGTCTACTGATATTGGCTATCAGCTTTTCGAGACGATCTTGACGTCTATTGCGATAAAGTGCGATAACATAAAAATGTGTACAAATATAGTACAGAGGTGACTGTCCAGCGAAAGTGGACATAAATAGTCTCGGACGAAATTGAAAAGATTAAAAGAAAAAGTTTATTTAATTATCAATAATACACGATCTGTTAATTATACGTAATCTGCCTCGATTATCTAATGAATTATGTATATGTAAATTCGAATTTCTTGGCATATAGTAAAAACGTTTTATTTTTGTATTAAAATGAGCCCTTATTAAAACTTCTTTTTGTTAAATTTTTAACACATCCGAGTGCTAATTTAACATATTACAAATGTTAATTTTGTTAAAGAAATGTTTCTACAATTTGTTTCTAAATTATGTCAATGTATTTTTTGTATTAATTGTTTATATAATATTTGTATATTATTTCTTAACTTATACGTTTTATGTTAAATTAACATAAAAATTTAGATAAACTGTTTGAGACACGCGAAATATCTTAAACTTAATCAAACTTTTTCAATTGCGAATACTATCATACAATTCTGTATGATTAATATACTAATCAATGTAAATTATGTAATAATATCATACTAAGATAAGAAACTTCATACTAAGATTAATTTGATAATAAGATTAAGATTATTTTTTTCAAGAAAAAATTTTAATTAAATATAATACACAAAACAATTTCTTATCTCCTAAAGTTTCTTATCTCCTAAAAGTTGCCATATGTAGATTAACTTACTCATACAGTTACTTGCGTCCATGCGTGCGTGCGTGCGTGCGTGCATGAGAGAGAGAGAGAGAGAGAGGGCTACTGTCTCAGTGCAACACAAAAATGAAATCATACACATCCTAACGAGCAGCTTTTCACAAATGTATGGAATTTTTCATATTTTTGGATATTCTCTGTACGCCGTGCTCATCGTACACTCGCCAATGCAGATGACTCATGAAATATTTCAAAAGTCTCGTCATCTATATTTATCATCAGCAATTTTATCATCAGCAAACTATAATAATCATTATTATATTACCTATGTTAATAAATTCATCCATATTTTGCAGCGATGTATATTTCATTACATGTAAGATATGAGCCATTTGAGCCGCATTATTTTCTTAATGATCGATTTAATTATTCTGAAATCAATCTTTCTTCTACAAAAATATCCGAGAAAATCATTATTTATTACAGCATTGAAATTTATAACACTGTATATTTTATAACCAAACTTCAATTTTAAATTTTACCAAAGTAAAATCCATCCAAAAGTAATCGTAAAATATGATCTCATTTATTTTCTCACCTAATGAAATATAAGTCCTTTTGCCTCGACGTTTTTATGGAGCAAAAATCGATTTCAATCTCATAAAAGAATCGAGAATCATAAAGAAAGTAATACGAGAAAAGTGAAGCACCTTACATAATATAACAGCGATAAATCATAAAATTTTCTAATACGAAGAGCCAATTTCCTCCACTAAAAATATTTCCCTTGCGAGAATGACTCAAGGCATGTCTGTAAATAAAAGTCCGGTATTCTTGCGGCTAACGAGAATTCCTGCCGAACTCGTCCAGTGGTTAGGACAAGAACGCGACAGGTCGTCCTACGAGACTGTTTCGGGCCTTGTATGCAAATTCCTAACTCGTCCTGTTTACTATGCTCGCTCGTCGAGTGACGACGACGAGGACGAGGACGAAGACGGCGAGGACGAGAATGATGACGAGCAAGACGACCACGATGACCACGATGGCACCGACGAAAGCTTTGATGTCGAAGAGGCCAGCGAGAACAACAGGGAGGCCGAGGTTAAGACCCGGTTACTGTGGCTTTCGGGTCGCGGCCTCGCTGGGGGACTGGGACGAGGCTGTTTGGGGCCCGCTCCATAAAAGAAGTCACGGTCGTGGGCGCCGCGCCGCGCCGCGCCGCGTCGCTGCGTAAAATGACGGCGGATAGCGAGAAATGTCGTGTCGTCTCGTCCGCATCAATTCTAACCAGTCTCTCGTCCCCCGTCGTTTCCGTTGTCTTTTTAACTCGCAATGTCCTTCCCGCCGTCCTATTCGAATTCCTCCTCCTGTTTTCAAACGAATTCGCTATTTTCGACGAGAACGAGTCATCCGCTGTTCGTTGTTTACTATTCAGTAGCATCAGAACGTTTAGCAGCGTCCGTTCATTAAAGAATTATCCGTACGTAATTGCAACTCAGACGTAGACAATTGGTATCAATGTGAAAAAACTCAATTGCATCCACCACCAAGGATTTATATTATCAATCTCGTAATAACAAGCAGCGAGGACGTACAAAGAAGGTAATCCTTAAAGTTTACTTTGTCGTTCTAGAAACGCAACCGAGATTCAGCGACGTTATTAACGACGACATCGCGCGGATCTTACGGAGGCAAGACCAATTAAGGCAAACGTTCGTCAGGGTTATCATGCATTATACCGTCATATAATGAATGCAAATGTTTCCATTATGTTAATCGACCTTGTTAAGCCGCGCGACGGCCGACGACAGTCGAAAAAGTGCGATCGCATCATTGCGTTGCTTCGTATGTGCTTCGAAAAATAAGATATACACGCGGAGTCAGATTTTCTTGGATCCGCATAAATAAGATCCATGATATAATTCTAGAGGGCAGTTTTTCGTGGCCATTATTCGAGGCTACTGTTCAGTATATCCGTTAACTTGATCTATCATTAAGAATTAATTCAAATTTATAGCATATTTAGATGCTAATTAATTGCTAATTTACTATTTAATCCCAAATTTATTACTCGTATACATTAGCGAAAAATTAATATTGCTATTAATAAAGTAATATATTTTTAGCTTGCCACTATATATATCTCTTTCGAGAAACATGTGTAAGAATTATGGAAAAAAAAAACAGTTTAGAATTTAATTGATATTAAATGGTTCTAAGATACCGTAAATACCGGTAAGTACATGAAGACGCAAATATTTAAGCGATATTAATATTAATGTCCTATTCTGAGAGAAAAAATGGTAATAAAGTCAGAATTAGACCAAACAATTTGCAATTAATTAGAATTCAATTATACCGTAAAACCAAACGTAATTTTTAATAGTGAGAATGCTAGATTAGTAAAGGACCATCTCGTCGCGTGCCAAACGCGTGCAAGAGGAGCTGACCGCAGCGGGATGATGTACACGCGTGCGAATGCGCATACACGCAACTACCACCGTGCAGCTTACTTTTATGTCTCGTCGGAAACGAGACCGGTCGCTGAACCGACCCTCCTTGTTGATAAACAGTCGCGTCGTTCATCTCAGAATTAAGAGGTTTTCTCGAAATACGGTCTTCTGGAGATTTATCTCCCGTTCGCTACCCAATTCTGAGCGTGTTGCTATTTCGTAGTCCCGAATTTATTATGCGTTAGAACGGTGGATGATGACAACTACAGCGTGTATTTCCCCGAGATGCCGGAGATGAAAATTTCTAAATTTATTTACTTACGTATACAAAGTTTAAGTAGCGATAATTTTATTTACTAAGCGTTACATGTATCTTAAAAATTAACGTGTAAAAATGCAGTAATTATAATACTTAAAAATGTATGTGTTACATTTTAAAAATATAAAAATTTCATGGATTGTTGTTATTATGTTCAAATATTTGTAAAAAAATTTTTACACAATGCACTTATTGATTAAAAAGTTATTTGATTTTTTGTTCATCTTGATTCTTATATAAAATTGCATTTTGTAGTACTTATTTACAAATTTATGAGAAAGTAGTATTACAAATGAAATTAAATCGTTATATATATTAATAAAACTCTAACAAATATTCATTCAAAAATTTATTTGAACTCTCGAAATTTACTCGTTTAAAAGTTATTTATCTAGAACTATAGCAAAATGTAGTTATTGCAGTGCACACACCAAATTGTTTTATTTTTCGCAGTTTTAAAACGTATTCACGGCCAAATTTTTTTGCTGATATTGTACAATCAAAACATTCTTAACTCAACAATTCTTATCATCTTAACATGTATTTTTAATTGTATTTTTTACTTCAGTATTTTTATAATTATTGTTTTGCAATACTAAAACTATTAATATAACAAGCAATTTTATGCATTTATACAAAAAGAACGTCGTAATTTATAGAAAATTCTAAATGTATGCACATTAAAGAACTTTACCCTCGTCCATGTTTTAATGCGCGTGATCGAATTTTTACTTTGTAGCTCTACTATAATCGCCTTTTACAGAGTGCTGTTGATTGCTCATTTTCATAGTCGGCAGCTTAATTCGTTGCCCGGAACTCCGACATGAAGCGATCGATAAATGCGGCGGGTGCGGGCTCAGAACAATGTGTATAAGAGGGAGGGAGAGAGAAAGAGAGAGAAACAAAGAGGAAACGAGCGAAAAGTAGCCAGAGAGCGGTCGCCGCCGGAAAGACCGCAGACGTGGCTTGCGGTCCGCGGCCTATCCTGCGCTTCTCACGACTAGTCTCGTCTCTCACTTCGCAAGCCATATCGACTTGCAAAGATTCGAGTGCGAAGATTCGAATTAATTCTCCGATAGTAGAAATGTATGGTTACTGAAAAATCGATAACGACGATAACACGCGATCATCATCGTTCTCTTTCTGAATCATTTAATTCTCTTAATCAGTATTTATCAAAAATATTTAATCAGAAATATGTAATTTCTGAGAGAAGAAATACTTCTTATGAAGTAATGATTAATTGCTAACAAAGAAAGAGATAATTTGCAAACAAATAAGTACTTATAAATACATAATTGGAGGACTTTTAGTTATGATTTATGCAAACGCAATGTAAATTGTGTGATGGAATCTCAACGATTGATATTTCCATCTGAAAGTTAATTATTCGCGATTTATCTTTAAATTGGCTGACAAATATATATCAAATTTATCATTAATCTTGATATGTAAGAACAGGGCATAAAAAAAGATGAATTAATACATGCGTACATACTTGTTATTTGATAACCACATTTTATCTGCAAATATAACGATCTCATACAAAATTCAATGTATTATACAAGATGTCTAACGAGATATTAAAGAGATAAAAATAATAATTATAACAAAATCCAGAAACAGGATCCAAATTAATTGCACTTTTTTATTAATATATAAAATTAATTGCTTTATTATTAACATATATTTTATTTATTTTATACACACGAATATTAGCTCACATCAGTTTATTTTGAATTATTGAAAAATATTATTAATTAAAGATGCAATATAAATTGAATATTAAATTAAAAAGAAAATTCGTGAGATTAATATTAGCTCTTACTAAGTTACTACAAAACGGCGACACCCTTGGTAGACAACTTCTCGTACGACATAACGCTCGCCACCCTTCGCGGTGCATCGCTATATAGTTATAGCGTGAGAGAAAAGTAGGTCGTATCCGAGGGTTACCTGCGAGCAGCCTCGAGACCGATGAAAATCAACGTCGCCGCGAGCGCACGCCCGTCGTAGGCTCGTCGGGTGGTCGATTCGAAGGGCGGTTGGTGGTTGGTTGGATGTTTGGCTCGCCCACGGAGGACGGGCGCGTCGTTGGGTCAGGGTCGCCGCCACGAGAGAACGGGAAAGTCGATAGGGAAATCGGGTTGCCACCCGTACTGGCGGCGGTGGGTAGTCGATATATCGGCCAATGTAGCAAGGCATTTATGCCGAGCATGAGTGCCGAGAGATAATCGAAAAGAGTTCGTTAGATGGAATATTTTACGGGAGTTGTACTGCCGTCTATCGCGACGAGGGAAGGATATGAGAGAAGAAGAGGGAGAGAGAGAGAGAGAAAGAGAGAGAGAGAGAAAAAAGGAAAAATTATTGTTTCCTCATTTCTCGACTTTCCAAAATTTTGAGAATTTCTGTTGTCGGAATTATTTTCGAACTGTTGGAATTAATGTCACTCGTAAGGTTTATTTCTGATCGAGTGGGAAGTAAAATATCGTTGGCTCATTTCATCGTTGCAATGCGCGTTCTTTCTTGCGACACAAGTGTAAATATTTGTGTGATGTCGCGATGAACGTTTACCGTTAAACGGAGACACATTGTAGCGCAGATGACTCGGCGAGACGGCATTTCTCTTTTTTAATCGTGTAACACGTTGACATATTAAATTGCTAACAAAAACAGATGTATGCGTAAACAAATAAAAAAACTTGTTATGTCACGAAGTAGCTCTGGGTTACGATATTATCGAAATCTTTTTCAGTTTCAGGATTCTTTTTATACATTTAGATTTCTTTTCTTTTTTAGTCGAGCGAGTTTGAAAAAATTTATAACTTGCTCTGTAGATTTAAAAAAAAAAACTGTGAAAGCTAGAGAGACGTTTTTTTCGTTTTTTTTTTGTTTATATTATATGTAAACAAGATTAGAAACAGTAGTTATACGTTTCTTGACGCTTAGCGAAAAAGTGAAAGAAACGTAGACGTTTACGCAACAAGATGAAGATGTCGTTTTATTACCAACGCGACCTAGATTTTTCACACGAAACGCCCAGCCCTTATGCTTTCGTCGCGACTCGACGTCGCGTAGACGCGGTCGACACCGCTTTCGGTATCGGTGTGTGCTATGAATTGTGACGTCAGCACGTGACGATGCTCGCGTAGTTATATCGCGGTTTAGCACGTGCGCGTAGCTGTCAAGCATTGGCGTAGCTTCGATCCAAAGGGAAATTCCCTTTGTTTTGCCCCAAAATCTCAGAATAGTAATTAACTTCTTAATTATATATCGCGATCTTCAGAAAATAAAACGTTTCCGAATAATTCAACAGATTTAATAAGCCGCATAAAATAATAAAATAATGACATGGTATTTGTTCCTCTGTTTATTTATAGATGAAAAAATATAAGCGAAGAAGGTCACATTCGGTCAAAGTGAGTGTTGATATTTTTGAGTAAATCTTACTATTTCCAGTTCAAGCAAAAAAAGCTTTGACTGACGAAGCTGCAGGACCATCTCGACCTCATCATTAAAGGAATGTATCTTTCTTTGTTCTCAGAACAAATCAAAAAGACCTTCTTAAGAATCTGTAGCGTTTTTAATTCGCGGGTCACGGCACTTTATGACCGTGGTCTCATCATCGTCACGATTTATCTCGTCACGATTTACCTACTGCTACTGTGCATTGGCGGACGATGAATCACACTTAAGTCTAGACATCGTTATTTCCCGGAAAAGGTAATAGAAACACGTGCGGCACGGTCTGGTCGCATATCATGGCCTTCGTCGCACTATCGCGAGTAACGTTGCGTCACTGGCGGGTGGTCGTCGTTACGTCATCGGGCATGTATTCTAGTTCCATCCACGAGCTACAAATCCCCATGACATATGGGTGCCGCTCACGAACCGCCATTCGTTCCCAAAATATCAATAAGCTTGTAACCGATTGCTGCGGAAAGTAGGTACTCTACAAATGCCACTTAACACGTCTGGACAACGTTATTTTATACGTCGGCGTTTCAAGCTCGTTGACCTCATTCTCATTTGTTTGTAGAATTGAAGTCCATCTTTCCACCTCCAGCAAAAACTTGTCAGCAAACTATTATCGCTTTCTCATAACAAGTATCTTCTAATCGTTTTAATAAAATGATAAAAATGTGTTATATAAAAATGTGTATAGAAGAGCAAAAATCGGAGATTGAAAAAGATTTTGAGCAATCTAACTGATAATGATTTCACAGTTCTGAATATAAGCCAAGAAATCAATCTGCGTGAACAAGTAATTCCAACAGTCACGGATCGAAATGTTTCAACCAAAGGATTTGTCACGACATGTGTCATGTTTGACGTGTTTACTTCACCGACACGTTACACTACGGTGGAAACATGACCAGGAATCTCGATCCGCGATTTTGCGGCCCATGTCGGAATTCGGGGCATACCGTTCGCACGAAACATACGCAGCTCTGTTTGCTTACTTGTCTCTCCCGGTTGTTTTTCCCGCCAGTTGGTACGCATGTTAGCTCTCTTTTTTTTTTTACACAGCTCGTTCTGTTTTTGTTTTTTTTTTACATGGGAACGTTCGCAGTGCTGTGCACGTCGATCGGCAGCCGCGCCGATTTGACAGCGGCGCCAATGCGCCGTACTTGGACGACGCCCAAACGTAATAAATTGCAAATCAGGTCATTGCTTCCCCGCTCGCGAGCGCGAGTTTAGCGTTACCGGGGGAAGCCCCGGTGCCGCTTGATCTGCGGGGTTTACATAGCGACTCGCATAGCGAACGCGTAACGTTCGTCGCGTCGGGTCGGGTCGGGTCGCGACGCGACTCGACGCGACGCGTCGCGTCGTATCTCGTTGGCGTCGCAGTGGTTTAGGGTGCATCCTCTCTCCGCGATGCCCCCACGACGCCATCGGCGACGACGCGACGGTGGATAAACATCACTATCCGATGTCGTCGTATATGGTTGCGAAACGCCGGCATTTTCCACAAGACCAAGCGAAACGCAGTCGTATAATGGAAAATGCCGGTGTGTCATTCAATTCATCAATTCTTTAATTCGTTCGATTAATATTAATTTCTTAGTTCACTTTTAGTAAAATCACGAAATCATTATCGATTAGATTGCTCATCTCTTTCAGTCTCTCATTTTTTATTCATCAGAATTGGCTCAAATTCTTCATCCTATCTTAATTTTTTCCTGATTTCAATAATATTAAAACTTTTTTTTTGTATTTTCATCTTGATTTGGAAACCGTCGAATTTTTGTTTAGAGATCAATTTAACATGGCAATATAAATTACTAGATACTAATGTTGCTGACATTACTTGCATGTAATTGTTAAGTTGATAATATTCTAAAATTGCGTAGGTGTAATGTATACATATGAAATTTCTTAAAGCCAAGGAATTTTAATTTTATAAAAAACTTTATAATATAACTTTATAATATAAAATTCTTTGATTTTTCTCTGTTTTTTCTGAATGTTTTCAATTTTTTTAACTTTCCTGATTTCAGTTTTGCGGCAATTCTGTCTATACATATTTAACATATTTCTATTATTATATTAAAATACCATGATCTGATTTCATTTGTTCCACTATTGAATAGCTTATTTGATCAGCTATTCTAAGAATTTATCTATAACAACAATAAAAGCGTAAATAGATGATGCTATATCAATCGAAATAATAACTAGACAGAATCGAGATAATTATAAACAGGAAACGTTTCGCAAACTATTATGAATAGCATTTAAAAAGAAAAAAATCAATTTGAAATGTTTCATCAATCTCTTCGCATTTTTTCTGTAAAAAAAGTTCAAAATAAAAAGAGAAAAACAATAGCAGTCTACTAAGGAGTAACCGGAGACTACAGCAGCAAAGTGCTCTCTCTCTCTCTCTCTCTCTCTTTCTCTCTCGACATAATATTTATTTCTAACTCGACTAATCTCTCCTCTCTTCTATGGTCGACTATCTACAGTCAACAGCTTCACTATCTTGAACTGGGAAGGTCGGCCGGAAGGTCAAACAAGTCCGCACTTTGAAAGAGCATCGAAAAGACGTCAATTAAGAAACTGCTTTTAAATTTTCTTTAATAAAATTTGACATCAGCTAATTTAATCATTATTATTACCGAAACGCTATTGATCCACTATATTGTTAGCTACTATTCCAAGTAGATGAAGTAATTTAAGAGAGTGATATATTCAACGTAATAATGAAATTGGAGCAAAAAGTTCGAGAGCGAATCCAAATAAGATTGCGTTAAAATGTAACAGTGTTCTATAATTAAAAATTTGACTATTATAATTTAGAAAATTTGATCATTATTTTGATCATCATTATAGTAAGATCTTGACAGCAAGATGAATATTTGTTGCCACATTTAAAAAAAAAGCCCTTATTCTTTAATTCTTAACGATAGTATCAGTATTGTTACGTTATTGTTGCGTATCTCTTTTATACACGTATACAATCTACGCTACGATATTATAACGACATCGACACTATCATTAAGAATCATAAAAAAAAGATGCTTTAATTAAAAAAAAAGAGTAGAGAGTAAAAAACGTTACAACTAAAGAAGCAAATTACTAACTAAAGAAGTACATTAATTTGCTTTTAATATATCGATTGATTTTTACATATACCACGTGTGTCTAAAGAATTATATTATATACAAAAATATATTCTAGTCTGAATTGGTGGATATTCACTGACATCAATCCCAATTACGCCATCAGCAAATTTACAATGAAATTCAATTAGAAAATCAATGAAACGTGGAATCTCTAACCTAATTAACCTTGTTTTAGTGTATAAATTAAATGTACATGATATTGAAACTGATGTGCAAATATCGGTATTTCAATTACATAATTCTTTCTTTTTCAATTGAATTTCACCGATTATCTACTGTCAAGTATGCCACTGGAAAATCAGCAAGTATATTCACTGATTCAGATTTAGAGAGCAAAATTATCCAGTTTAAAATTTTCAACAGCCAAAGTTTCGCCAAGAGAGAAGATATAAGAAAGAAAGGATCTCTTTGGATAAATTTTCGACATTGCAGTCATAGCATTCCTAAGTCGCGTCGTCGCTCGGAGCATCTGTATGCACGCGAAGGAGACGGCGGCAATTCGTGTGTGCTGCAATCTGGT
>Ga0157364_1005574_pt1 | contig 12830 bp, 7 predicted proteins | sample AttsexASBM2_FD_111476 | JGI IMG/M metagenome (GOLD analysis project Ga0157364, IMG submission 111476) | Fungus gardens microbial communities from leaf cutter ant in Ribeirão Preto, State of São Paulo, Brazil - Atta sexdens ASBM2 | ecosystem: Host-associated > Fungi > Mycelium > Unclassified ... | reverse complement strand
CTTGTTGTTTTTCCTTCCTTTTCTTTTTTTTTTTCTGTGAAAATCCCACCCCCAAAAGCAAAAATTTTTTTTTTTTTTTTTTTTTTTTTTTTTTTGATCAGATTTCCACTCCGCTTGATCGTAAAGTATTCAGTTATTTTTATTAAAAATGATTTATTTCAGTTAGATATAAAGATGTTCATAGACAATATTGCTGTTCGTTTGAAAAAATATATATAGAATCTAGTTGCAGTAATACATTTGAATACGTTATATGATAACGTGACGAAATCGTTTTTGCGAATATTTTATGCCGTTTCGTAAAACAGCATCGCGAAAACTAGCACGCTTCAACCACCAATACCAGTTTCAGGTAGCGCAAGCAGCAATGTTGGTGGGTTAGGTGAGTAGGCGATGGAGTACCAGCTGAGTTCTGCGGCCGTCACGTCGGAGTGACGAGTGCCTTCCCTCCAACCTACGAAACCCATCCACCCGTCGGCCGCCCAACGTCACCCAATACCACCGCCGCCAACCACATACCCTCAGAGAGCTCTCCAGGTTCTCCAGAACCGCGGTGCACCCCCTTTCACTCTTTGCTTCTCTTCGACCTCTCTTCCTTCAACTACGGCCGACTAGTAGTCGAGGAATTCGAGTTGCTATAAATCTCCCTTGACGGGCGCGATGCCAACATGGCGAGGAAGGGGCCGGGACATGGGTTGCGGGGAACTGCGAGAACGAAGAAGGGAGGTGGCGTAGATAGGAGGCGAGATGGGGATGCTAGAAAAGAAGGAAACGCGCTTCGCCCATACCAGGAATTGTAATAGTTTTGCTAGAGGAGTTAACGCGATGTGCGAGAGCGCCCCCGCGAGAATAGAAAGAACTCGAAGATCGGACGATGTGGCTCTGTCTTGGTCCGTGCCATTCCGGACCAAAGGATATTTCTTTTGTTAAGGTGTGTCACTCAAGATTCGCGTTATGCGCAGGGACGCGAACGAACCCTTTCGCTGCGGTTTGAAAATTGTAGAAGCAATTCTCATTGCTCGCAATCTATTTTCTCACAGAAAACTATGAATGGTCATTAAATTGAATAAAATTAAAATAACTATCTAATTGCTTTGTATAAAAATAGTCAATCATCGTGTAAACAGCAGCTAATTATAATAAATATATTATTATAAATGCGTTATTAAAAACATATAAAGTTAGAAAAATTGAGATGTAAAAAGTTTAATTAATTTTTTAAAAATTTGTATCGAATAATACAATTTTAATGCTTATTTAAAGAGGATATTATTAACGACTTAGTAAAATTACTTTTCCTAAAATGAGTTTTTAATCTTGAAGCAATAAAGGAAATAAGACACAAATAAATTACGATAAGAGAAACTGGAAGTAGACATTCTTAAGAAGCAATAAAAAGATTTAAAACTTTTCAGGTGTCGACTGCATCGTCGTCGCACGAGAACTATGAACTCGTCGGTGAGTTCATCAAGTAAGTTGGATTGAGGCAAGTCTTGTTTTCTTTGCCGCGATTTAGGAGTTCGATAAGACGCTCATGATTTGACTAGAGTTCTATATCTATCTTCTAATGATCAGTCGCGAATGGTGAGCACCTTTAATTTACCGATGTTACATCGATAAAGATGCTATCAGCTATGTATGCTAAGTAAAACTATATAATATATAAAGCTATATAAATTTAAGTTTCTTTTGAATTATTTATTATCCATTTATGTTAGATCAAGCAAAGTAAAAATTATTTTGAATATATTTTTAATGTGTAATGTAATACTCTTTTATATTTTTCTGTATAAACGTAAGTAGTTAAAAGAACGATTATTGAAAATTTATGGACAAAAACAAATTCGAATTTACAAATATGTGCTATTCATTACAAGAAAACTGATTTTCTAACAATAAAGATTCCTGTAACTCTTTTAAATGATTGATTTATAAAAAACTCTTTTGAATTTGTCATAGCTTTGCTAACAAGTATTCAAGGTCTTGTAACGTCAAAAAAAATATATCCATCTTAGTTTTCCTCTGACATGTCAGGGTCAACAGTTTTAGAAATGATATGTACCGAAGACTCTAATAAATCTTGAAACTCTTCCTGTTGAGAAATATGTATTGCAGCTGTAACTGTAATAAAGTAAGTTGTTGAAACAGTTGTATTTATTACTGATTTTGTCTAAAATATATTATTATTACGAATTTGTAATATTTTACAGAAAGTTTTGTAACAGAATTATTAAAATTTATGTAGCATTTAGAAATATATAAAGAATGTTAGAATATCAATAATCAACAAAATATGATGGCAAATTGAATTTTCAATGGAACTGTTATATCTGTCGATGAATGAAATGATGCATTTCTCAAAAGCAGTGTCTCGAGACTGCGAAAACCATGCTCGGGAGCATAAATCAATTAAATTATAAATTACTATACAGAAGTTGAGCAAAACGACCACCTGTTGAGGATAGGACAAGGAAAGTAGGATGAAGGGATGAAGTGGGGTAGCTATCTCGTAAATTCCGTTGCTACTACCACCCTGCATCCGTGTATAGAAGCATTTACTTCTTATTTTCGCTTTTTTTTTTATTTTTAATCTGTCTCTAAAATACATATAATTTTCATACATTATATATTTTTAGTTTAATAAATATTTCTATATATGTAAATCCATTTGTTCAAAATTTTGTATGCAATATAAGACAGGAAATTTAACTTTTAAAATAGGTGCAATAATGAATTATGCAATATGTAGATTCTTAATTTATGTTATTTAAAAAAATAATATTTTTACATACTTATTATATTATTCTTGAAACTTTATTTTTATTAAATGTATTGTAAGTTTATTCATATAATTTTGCAATTATTAATCAAGGTTACTAATTTCATTATGTGATATATTTTATCCGTCTGATTGTTTCTCTTTACAAGGGGATAATGCTTAATAATTTTAATTATATTTTAATCACTAGCGATCATTGCAATCCATATCGTTTGCGAGAAAGTTGTTAATATTTCAACTCTTAAGCGGATTTGGTAGATAAGCGTATAATTGGGAATGCGAAGAAAGTAGTAGGTAGGGACATTGAGAGCTGCCAGGGATGATTAATTCTTGTCGGAAAGCGCTAGACCCTTTGGAACTCGGTTGTAGCGTCCCCGCCACCCCCGCCTTTCCCATTCCACACTGGCCCTCCTCGCTCTTCATACAACCACCTCATTCCTCTCGCGCACTCAACCCTCTGAACCTCTCTTACCACCGGCAGACTTTCTCGTTTCGTTTGTTCTCCGCCCGTGTCATTCGTTATTACATCGTAGAAACTCGCAGATATTTGGAATTCCAAGTGACGTCTAAAGGGAGCCGGTGCTTTAACCGATAACTCGGTTTCTTACCTTAAAGAAAACTATGTCCGACGCTGTTTTTGTTAATATTCTTACATGGATACTAGAATATTGAAACATTAATGTTGTGAAAAATTTAATCGGGATACTTGTCTTAATAATTCCTTTTTATTATAAAGAAACTTCCAATAGTATGATGTTATCAATTTTCATCTTGTTATAATCTTGTTATAATCGTGAAAATACATTGCAAAATAATATAGAATTATCTAACGTAAATATTTCAATAAAAATTATACATATGAATTGTAAGTAATAATCAGAAGGTAATATTATATATACATATCTATTAAAATAGACAATTCTAAAGTAATTGTAGAATCCGATTCATCTCAAATTCGGGCTCATCCGGTGGCCTCATCTTGCAAAGGCCAAGAAGCGCACGCGTCCGATATCGGTTGCATTTGCATAAGGCTATCGTCTTCCCTTTGTTGCGGACTCGCCTCCCACGTACGTGGCGAGGCTGTCACTCAAAGCTTCAGGACTCTCCTCAGTACTCTTCTCTCACATCAACCGCGGATCAGTACTCCTCTCTATCTCCCTCAGCATTTCTTCCTCCTTTCTCCTTTTTTCTCGATTTCAAACCTCCCCACAGCACATAGCAAGCACCTACACCCTGTCTTCGCTACCTTGCCTGCATTCCTGCATACTATTACATGGAGCTACGCTTACACATATTTTGCTTACTTGTTTCAAGTAAAACCGTACCGGATGCTCAATAGATTTCTGAAAATTTCGCAAAATATTTTACAGGATATTACAACGGGTATCAAGAGTTGATCACGACAGATTATACAAATAATTGTTGATATTTAAAAAAAAAAACTATTTAAAACGTCAGAAAGTAATGTACGAAAATAATGCATATAAATAATTGTTTTATTTAGTCAATAAATTAATTAAGTCTAACAGTCGATTCGATTAAAAAAATTTATAAATCAATATATGGTTCATGCTCTTCTATTTTTTTCTTTTGAAATCTTGTATTTTATTGATATTTTAATTCGATATGTATTATTAATGATAATAAAATTTTGAAAATTACTATTCATCTTAACTCGACAATCCAAAATTTTATATCTTTAAATTCTGTACAGCTCAACTATTTATCAGTTTTATCTTATATTTGCCGCCATGCCAATATCAGAGAATATAGTGGGTGTCAAGATGGAAATCTTGATATCGCAACGCGATAGTCGGCCAAAACATTTCGGGCGGTCACGAACGGACAGCGAAGGCAAAACGTATAAAACGCAAAGACAACGATCCCGAGGCTCAGGGTGTTTCACTAGCGCGATACTCTGCACTCTTCGAATAGCTCTCTTCTTGCTCACGAGTGCGGAGGTCCTCCAAGTTCCACTGAGCCGCCTCCTAACTGGGGATGGGATGAAACGTACTTGGTGGATACGGGACGAGAATGGTAGCCACATTAATAAAACATTAAGGTTTTGTAGACGATGTATCGATGTAGTGTTTATATTATCTTCTTTGATGTCGACATGTGAATTGGACAGATTTGTTATTCAGACTCCGTACGTAAAAGTGCTGAAGTCTTGCTCTGCTCCGTTTGTGGACAGGGCGGGTATCGACAACTCGGACATCGATGGACGGACGAACAAACAGACGGAATGAACGAACGTAAACGCAGATGGATAAACGTGAACGGCCTGTTTCAAGTTTGCGCTGGGTCCCTATCCTCCTTGTCAGACAGACAGTAACATAGAAGAGGAGTCTTATCCGTACGCAGATAACTCACTGCTTACTTAGTCTGTCGACGTACAATATTTTCAAAATCATTCTCTCAATCATTGATATATTTTCTTATTTTCTTGAAATAGATAATTTAAGAAGGGATATATCATAAAGAACGAATTCTTTTATTTAAAAAAAAAAGTCAAAATACATTTATCAGAATCGACAAAAAGAAAATCTTCAATGACAAAGTCGGTTGTTTTTGCAAATGATAAATTTATAAGCAATGAAGTTTCTTTACGATTTCCTTCGACTTCGTTTTTTGTTACTAAACGTTTCTATGTCGAATTACATCCGACATGATTGCTCGATAAATCCCACACCTTGAACAAGACTTAATTTCACAATAGGCGACCTACGCGCACTCATTTCTCGGAGCCGCGTGGTATCGACATTCTTCGCGATGTCGTGCTCGGGGCTCCGCGGTCCCCCTCTACGCGCCACACTGTGATCCCGAACCTTGACTCTTCATTAATCACTTCGTGGTATCAATGACTGACTGAATGACTGACGGCAGGCGAGAGGTATTATATACCTACGGTGTTCGCGCGAAAGCTGATGCTCGTCGTGGGGATCTTTCTCGTCTCTGATAGACTGACGAGAGAGCCTTGTCTGAAAACTTTTCTGTGCTTTCCCCTTTTCACATAAAACTTAATAGCTCTTATTCGAGAAAGTTACATTTTCTTGTAATTTTCTTAACATAAACTATCAGTGCTAAACAGTGCAACATACAGCGGTGATCAAATAAAGACAAGATTGCTTTAATGCAATACATTGTTTAAATTTGCTGCTGTACGCAATTATATGCACGAGCAGGTATAAGCGAGTTAATTATCGTGATGTCGAAGTGCGTTCAACTTAGGAATTCTAGAGAGTCCGTACTTATACTTCTGATAGAAGAGCAGTCTGATTTAATCGAGAGGTCATGACCTTACGGTAGGCTGGCGCCATAGCGCCTCTTTATACCAGTATTCCGTTACGGACTATACACCGAAAGTCACGGTTACCTTGCCGCAGTCCCTAACAAAGGTGCACCTACGAAGCCAATCGAATACGCGCCGTCATCGTCGGTAGCTTAGACGATCTTAGTCGTTTGAGTGAGTCTTGTGACGGATCGTGACTTGCGTTAAGACTTGTTTCTTCTCTTGTTTTCTTGTTATATGACTCCTGTCCGCTTCGGTAGTTTTTGAGGGTGTGACTTTGCTTTATCACACGCGACTCTCTGCTGCCGATATGCGATTCTTATCGGCAATCCTTTCAGACTGAATAAAATGTGAACTGTCTGTGATCAAGCGTGCATACACTTACGATTGTCAGCTGGATAATTAAATTTTGCGATTAAATCTCTCGAGGCTAATCAATTTTATACATAATTAATGTGATTTGAGATCAGCACCATTAATTAAAATTTGACTAATAACCTAGTTTTCCGCGGACGGTTTAATTCAGTACATTTGCCTAATTAAAATAATGAAATGCGTTATTAAGTTAAAGAGAAATTTGTATCGCGGTTAGATAACCTCGCGCGTGGTCATCACGCGCCGCAGTTTTTCAACATGAACGTTATCATGTTTCACGTTTGAGCAATAAAGCGCACGCGTTAAAGTATTGTATCAGCAATTATAAACATAATAATTATATTGCGGTGCGTTGTAATTATAAATGTATAATTGTCGGTCCGCTTCTCTTTGTTACCATAGCGTAATGTATTTAACTAATTTGTAAAATAATTATATATTTAATATTTTTACACACTTGTATTGAGAGCGTTATCAAAATTGATGATTAATTCTTTTGGTCTTATAGGTTCCAAAAAAGAAATGTACATCAGTGATTTCTGTACGTCATACCATTTAATAATTACAATTTAAATTATATTTAATTATACGGATCTTACACGTACGGTGCTCTAGATTACGTAGATGTAATAAGTAAATATTTTTAGTTAGACTATTTTACGTATATTACATGGAATGAAATAACATTTGAGTGACGCTACGCGAACGTAATACTTGAGCTTAATTTAACTTGGAGAGAACGCACATCTTTGCACCTGACGAATAAATAGTAAATATCTGCAATTTCCATTTCGTCTTTTACTTCGCCAAACTGCGGGTACAGACTACGAACAACTCTGAATCGATTTTTGATAAGCATTGAGATAGCACGGCTACGTATCCCGCAATCTCGTGTAAAAGAGTAATGCAAATCTTGCATTATTTGTGCACATCATTCATAGGTACGGGACGTGTTGTACGACACGCGGCGTAAATAACAAAAAAATAATAATAACGAAACAAATAAAATACAATATTAACACTCGACCAAATCATAAGCAACAGACTCACTCTCAATACAATAATAAAGATAATATCAAGAATTTCAATAATGATAATGATAATAATAATATTATTAATAATAATATAATAATGCTCACTATGCTTTATTTAAATATCCATATAACGTACCAGGCGATAACGAAGAAAAAAAATTATGTTGTTCTTGATAGCATTCTTGTAAAAAATTAAGAATTTTTTTGTACAATCTCTAAATTCTGAAATTATTTTACTTATTTCAAATTAATTGAAAAATAAATGCAAAATATTTTCTAATCGTGAATAGTTTCTTATAATATTAATGTAACTTATCAATTTATATGGACAAAAGGAAGATCTTCTTTCGTTAACGCCTCGTACAATAATAACGTCTCGTTCGAGAGATATCGCATTATATATTTAATTAAATTATGTACAATTCAATGTGCTAGCCTAGCTAGAAAGTCTCTTCTTTATTTGTTTCTTCTCTCGCTTGTACCGCTTAGAATCTCGAACAACATACACACATACTAAATTCCCTGTATTCTTCCGAATTTGCATCGCGTAACGCGCGGTTATGACAATTCAATAAGCATTAGAGCGACTGCTTTTCCTCTCTGTTGTATCACAAGATAATCAATTACTCGAGTACTAGCTAATTAGTTTACACATTTGCGCTCACTTCCCGGTTAACTAGCCGATACCAATTTTATTTCTTAAATCTTTCTTATTAAATCATACGGGGTAATACGTTTCTCTTGTTATACTCAACCACATATTTACGTATATCCTGTGCCGATAAATACGCGTAATCAGGCAGCACGTGCATGCAATTTTGCGTTAGATATTCAGCGCTACATGCACATACATTGCACCATCGAAGTCAGACGTAGACGTACTCACAATGCATCCGGGGTCACTTATCCCATTCGACCGCATGAAACATTTCTTTTTTATTTTTTATTTAATAGCTCGGATTTTTTAAAACTATGGTTATGGAAACTAATAAGTTCCTATGTGGATTAAAGTTACTATAGTCGATGCGCGAGAAACAATAGTAGTTCATTTGTTCATGTATCAATCATCGCGATAAAATGCTTGATGCGGTAAGATAAAATGAATAGTAATTTCCACGCGAGATTTCCCTACGTATCGACAATATAGGAACAACGTGGCTGCTCCAGAGAGACATTGGTTATATTATGCTGCAAATTATGTACAAAAGGATGCAGGGTCGTAGCTGTCCACCGTTTCATTAATAATATAATTCTAGAATAAAACAAATGTAAATCGTATAATACGAATATACATTAATTTTCAAAAAAGATTTATCATTTTAGGATATACTTTTTTAATAACTTTTAGCGCTTCATAATGATAGAGAACAAAAAGGAATATGAAGAGGAGATAAAATATGTTGAGACATTTGATATGAAAAATATTATAATATTATATATATATATAATTGTATTTATATTATAATATTATAATATTATAAATATTATAAATATACGGATGTAAAAATTTTTTTAGTTACGATTATTTCTGTAGGTATTAACCACAATAATCGTATTATTTTAATCACATGCAAATTATGCTGTACGAATATCTTGGTGTTATTCTATTAATTCTTATTTTCTAAGAATATTTCAAAAAGCTTGCATAATTTATACGCAATCAACATGGATTTCTAATTTTCTTCTCCCTTCAAGACCACAAGAATAATTTAAGTATTAGTAGTCTTACGAACTATGATACAGAGATTTTTTTTGAACGTGAAAATATGTTTCTTTTAATGTTAAACTTTGAGTTTTTTGCAAGCCTTTTTCTATGAATACGTTCGGAAAAAGCCGAAAATAAGTTAATGACACATAGAAAGAAGTAACAATAAATAAATACACAAGCACATACTCCAATCCTAGTTTTAATCAATCAGTCGACCGATTTCACGTGAAACAGTGTGCAGCCAAGACAAGATAATTAATTCGTTATGTAACGAATTAATTACTTAAGTCGTTGATTTCTACATCTTAAACTAGAGATTCGGTTTTATCTCACCCGCTGAGGTGGCCTCTCATCCGCACTGTTAGCATCATTATTAATATCTTATTATTAATAATCACATGCGTGAGAGCCCCTCGGAGCGCGTCCAGTCTATTAAATCGGGCGCACGGCGCTATATATGCAGAAAATTTTGGCTTTTCTTCAACTTCGAAGTCGTGCAGTGACAATACTTGCGTATCCGCAGATCGAAAGCGAGCGAGAACGGATTGTTTCTGCTCAGCTTCAGGAAAGAATTTTTCTCTTTCGTGCTTTTCGATAAAGTTCTTCTTCCGACAGTTAAACTGAATGTTATGCACAAACCGATAACAAACGCGTAAATAATTTAAGTACTTTATTGACCTGCGAAAGAAGGATACGATCTCTCGTTTCTCAGGCGACAATCCAATTCATCGGCATTGCGGAATCAGCGGAACGCACCATGTGTCCTACTGGAAGTGAAGTCCCCCTCGACCCCGCCAAGTCACAAGTGACAGCGTCGTGACGTAGCGCGGGGTCCAAGGCGGAAAAAGCCTTTTAGAAGTTCTGCTCGCCGTACATCCCGGGGAACCGGACAGCGTGTGCTCCGAGCTCGGCGGGCGAGAACTCGTCCTATGTGGCCAAGTGAGCGAACTGGCCGGGGTGGGGCGCGAACTGGTAAGGGTGCCCGTACGGCGACATGTGGTACGGCACGATGTTCATGCTCGCCATCTTGTGCTCCTTCTTCCACTTCATACGCCGATTCTGGAACCAGATCTTTATCTGACGTTCCGTGAGACAGAGAGCATGCGCGATCTCAATGCGACGCCGCCTTGTCAGATAGCGATTGAAGTGAAACTCTTTCTCCAGCTCTAGCGTCTGATACCTGGTGTACGAGGTCCTTTGTCGTTTCGTCTCACCGTTCGCATTCACCGTGCCTAGAAACCAAGAGTTTTCATCATTTCATGACAAGAATATGTACAAATGTAGATGACGTATCATCTTTATAGATAAATATAATCTTTATAGAAAGAACTGCCAAAGTGACAAAGATAAATTACAATTGTTACATTCATTCTTCGCAAACGCTGCGCGTGTCAAATATCTTTAAATAATACTTGATATGACACAAAGTGTATGTAAGTGTAATGTTTGAAATAAATCATGTTTTTTAAACCGTGGATCTTATCACGGACAGACCACGAGTGGAAAAGTGCGAAAGATTGAATAAAAAGCACAGGCGATGCGTATATGTTACTAAAAGTCCAAGCGCGTGCAACGCGTGACGACCTCATTAATTATTTCAACGAGTTGTGGTTAATGTCTGCGCTAGTGCTACTAGATTGCGAACTGGTCAACTTGGCAGCTGTTTTACCTATTTGCTTTGCACGCCTCGGCCATAAATAATTTTGCAACGCTATTATTACGATACTTCGCCTGTTATACCTCTACTTGCAAAAATTATCTTTGACTGCATTGAACAACACTAGAAATGAGTTTTGACTTAGTCTCAATGTCACTTACAGTATATGATATAATCGTCGCATGAATCTTCATTATATTAAATTGATACAATCTTAATTTGATATATCGTTATGTAGATTATTTTAAATCTAAGATGGTAATTTAACATTATTACATTACGTCAAATACAAAAACACATTACCATTCTAAAAATTAAAAGATAATAAATATATCTTATATAAGTAATATATCACAATAACGTGAGAAATAACGTTTTTTTTTAAATTTTATTGATGTAAATGGTTCTTCATTGCATTATAATCTTATTTTTTGAAATATTTGTAATTTCCGTATAGCATATTCGTATCATATTTTGATGTAGTCATTATACTATATATTAATTTCTACCCTTCTTCCGCACTAGGCTTCAGTTCGTTGTTATAGCAGGTGTTATACGCGTGTAAAAGTGCATTTGTTCGTATGTTTTCAGGTTCATTGTGAACATGGGTCATTGCGGATATTAAAGAGTCGGCTCATTTACAGCTATAATAGATAGCTATTAATAGTGTGAAACAAGAGGAAGAAATTGACGAAAATAGTCCAAATAAAAAGACGTAGCTAAGTAGGAAGTAGTCGCGGAATAAATAAATCATTTAAATCTGCTGATTCGTATTTGTGTATGTGCATAAGAGAAAAAAAAATAAAAATAAAATGATAAGTCGAAGAAAAAGAGAAAAAGAACAAGAACAAGAACAAGAATGTTTTCGTATATACCAATAAATATTTCCCATTGTTCCGAAAGTAGCTCTTTTGCATGTGTGATTATCCCGTATTTCGAGCGTTTACGCATAACATTGATAACAGTACGTTTAAAGATTCGTTCCACGGCTCTGAACAGCACGAACTGGGCACTTTCACGAGAGTGAAAAGCGTTTTCGCAGAGGACGGCAACCAACGAGCGTTGAACAACGAAGCTCCTACTGGGCTTAATGACAGGACCCTTCGTCCGGTGTTATCGCTTTCCTCCCGATGTAACACGTCGCTGGGTCGTGTGGCCTGACTTTTTAATAAATAGTGTTCTGGTTGTCTGGACACGGACTCGTTCGGTCTGCATATCGTTTATCCAGCGCACCTACCCGTTTTGTAACAGACAAACGGAATTTCTTTTTCGGTGTCACTCGCATTATTATAGATACTCCTGTTATACTCCTGTTCGCTAACTAAAAATAATCTGGCAATGAAAAAAATTCTATAAAACTTTAAGTTTTTTATTTTTTTAAATTTTTTAATTAATTCTCATATTTTTCATTAACTAAATTAATTATCACACACTTCAAAATTCATTAATATCTTTTTATTGTCTCGTTGTACATATATTTGCATTCCGGTAACCTTTTCAACATAACTATATATATCTCTTTCTCTTCCTTTTACTTTGTTAAATAAAATTATAAAATATGAAATTATAAGAGAATAAATATTTTTTAAAATTTTCATCTTTTCTGGTGATAAATTGTACTATATTGGTATCTTGTCGACATTCATACAGTATACGTTGATATGTAAAGGAATGTACTCGGTGAAGGCTAGTGAGAAAGCTCTCAACGATGCTCATATACGATTGAAATATGTTTCTTAGGCGCGCCATGTTAATTCCAACTAATACCACAAGAGAGATCCCGATACGTTCACAACGCTTTGCTTGATGTCTGTAACAGGTTCGGAGTTTTTATCATCCCTAAAGAACATGCGCAGGAGTAATCATAGTCAATGAAAGTAATCTCACAATGATATAATTGTATGTGTGTGTGTGTATGCGTGCGTTGTGTGTGTTAAATTATTGAATATTATTTTATCTTTGATGTACTCGTGATTTACTATTTT
>Ga0157364_1005573_pt1 | contig 12831 bp, 4 predicted proteins | sample AttsexASBM2_FD_111476 | JGI IMG/M metagenome (GOLD analysis project Ga0157364, IMG submission 111476) | Fungus gardens microbial communities from leaf cutter ant in Ribeirão Preto, State of São Paulo, Brazil - Atta sexdens ASBM2 | ecosystem: Host-associated > Fungi > Mycelium > Unclassified ... | reverse complement strand
TCTCTCTCTCTCTCTCTCTCTCTCTCTCTCTCTCTCTCTCTTTCTCTGCAAAGTTAAGTAATTGGAAGGCCCGGTTCTAGTGATTTATCACCGGCTTCTTGACGCACGAAAGAGCGCACAGAGTTAGAGAGGAGGTTGGCGTCTCAAGCGGAGATTGTTGCCACGTTGACCAATGATCGATCGTTCTGATAGATGCAACGCTATTGTAAGCAGCCGTATGTTACTGGTTCCCGCATCGAATGGTGATTAAGTGATTTCCGCGAGAAAAATTGCAAATCAAATCTACGAAGATGTCGGCTTATCTCTTTGCTTAGAATATCTCACTCGACGGTCTTATTACATCGAAACATTTTAGTTTATCATGATTTCAGGTCAGAACGATATCAAGAAATTGCGCAGAGAGAACGAGCAGCTGCGTAGAGAAATATGGAGTCTCAGGGACGAGTACGACAAACTTGAGGAAATTTTGAAGAAACAGAAGAACCCTGACGAAAGCGAAGAGTATGAGGTTAGCAGATTTTTAATTGCATCATGCTGTAACTCATAATAAAATAATACAATATAATGAGATCACATTAATAAATAACAAGAAAACTAACAACAAAACTCCTACTAACAACATTCCTTTCTTTAAAATGTTAACTAATAAAAACATAATTGCTGTAATTAATAATAACGATATGTAGGAACATGCCACGAATTACAGGATCGCTCCGAGGAGGATGATGGCTTGCAGTCGGACTTTTCTTGCGAGGAGGACGAAGAGGAATGCGAAGATAATGAAAAGATCAAGGACTTCAACCAAGAAGAACAGCTAGAAAACGCGGAGAATCAGAAGATCTCTTCCGAGAAAATGAACAGCAATATGCATCGACTTCACGTGGAGTTCGATGATCTGTCGGTTGTTGACGAGGAGGAAGAGCTAAAGAAAGATAAGGAGAAGAAGGAGACGACACCGGAGAAGGATCAGGGAAACGAGGCTGTCGGACATCCACTCCCGATTCTCAATCCCCGACAACTTCACGATAACATCCCGTTTTATCCGGCCACGTACGAATCGCCGAGTGGTTTCAACGGAACCAGTTATTACACTGAATGCCCGTTCGAGTTCCCAAGTACGGTAGATTTAATGCTATCCACGGACACGTCCGTATTATTGGCTTCACCATACTCCGGATTACAGTCTGATCCATTGATCCCGCTGGCCAACTTAGACATCGGGAGTCTAGAAGTAGCCGATCCGATGTTACCTCAAATTCACGTCCCGCCCGTCGGTTGGCAAAACGACATAGTCTCTCAAAAACAAGCACCTACTTATACGGGTAGCATCATTCCTGTCGTATCAACAACAGGAAAGTCGGACTCGCCAATAGTTTCTTCAATGGGAAGTTCAATGCCGTCATCAAATACTTTTAACTTATTAAGAAGAAGAAATGCAAGACAACTCATGAAGCTTTATGAAACATCAACTATTCGAGATTCACGAACGCAGTTTTCCGAAGAAACGATCGGTAAAAATGTGGATTCTCTTGGATCTGTTACAATAAATGGAGAAAAGGATATGCAGCGAATTGAAAACGAAGAGGCTATGTTCTCGGGACTAGAAAAGTCTAAACCGTTATTCTCGTCACAGCCTTTCAAGCTAAAAAAACAAGAAGAAGAGTCACCAACCGCCAGTATAAGTCATTTTGGAACTGGAACTAGTTCAAGTAGTGGCAAAACGGCTTCCACGGTTATTTCTAGAATTAATCCTTTTTCAGGATTAAAAGGTTCAGCGGATATTTATATAAACGGCGCGATACCTTGTGAAGACGCTTCGAAAGATAAAAATGATCCAAAGGCATTTTTGAGTATAGATAATCTACTAATCATGGATAGCAGAAGTGCTCTAGGTAATCAACTGATAAAATCAGTTTCCTGTCAAGATCTCTCGAGTGAGTCGCAAAGTGCGCAACAATTAAAATTGAATCATGTTGATTCTCAGACACTCACGAAAAGTGATAATACTTTGGACAATATAAGTTCCTCTAATAAACCGTATAAAAGTCACTTAAATGTGACATTAAAGATACCACGAGCCGAGCAAGCACCTAGTCCAGAGACACCAGAGGTACCCAATCTACCCTCAATAGATTATCGTCTCTTTAGGAATCCTTTTCTAAGAAACTTCGACAAGATCTGTCCTAATTATCAAGTAAAATCTAATCCTCCTGCCACCATGACGCCACTCTCTATTCACGTAAACGACGACAGCCTCACTTATCCTATGCCGGGTTACAGTCGAAATGTTCACCTCAACGAGAGATTTCGAACTGCACCGGATCAGAATCGATTACTGATGCCCAGCGATCAACTGATGAGCGGCAAGCAGGATATTCAAGTAACTTCCTTCGAAAAACCGAGTCCTTGCACCTTAATACCTTCCGCCACGTCTTACGATTTGACTCTGAGAAGATTAAACGCAAATCGATATCTGCAGAATCAGGATCTGTACCAGAACGTTCCCTTCGCGTCGCGAGGTCAATTTTATTCGCCGAGATGTGGAATGATGTACTATGATAACGTCACAAAGGTACCGGCGCAAACACAAACATCAATTGACGGCGACTCGCATCACGAGGATGAAGAGACAATTAGTGTACCAAATTCGCCAAATGGACAGAGACGGAAAAAAATCGTGAAAAAAGAAAAAACTCTAATTAAAGACCAAAAACCACTATCGCCGATATCACAAAAAAAACTGAAAAAACAGATTATCGCTACGTCGACAGATACGCTCGATTCACAAGGAAAAATGACACGAAAGAAACCGAGGAAATTAAACACGACAACACCTGATGCACAAGAAAACAAGAATGAAAGCAGATCATCGTCCTCAGGACAAGAATCACCACGTAAGGATCAAAACCGAAAGGTGTCCGTCTACATTAATTCTAAAAAACGACCATCTCAAGCTTCATTAAAAACATTGAGGAGTGCTAGTGTCGATGCCAAAGACAAGTTTACGGATGGTATCGCATTGAATTCAGACCGTGAAAGAACGAACTCGGTCAGTAGTCGGGAAATCACTCACGTGAAAACTCGCAAGACTAGTACTAGTAGTGGTAATGTGCCGTGGTGCGCGTGTTGGGGAAACGGTTGCATTTAATCAGAGTTGCATATTCAATCCCATTCAGGGATGCAACTAGAAAACTAGATGCAAAAAGTGAAACGTTAACTAATTTTAATATCGAAATATGCAATTATTAGTTAATTATTATATAAACAACGTCCATTATTTTTGTAATCAACGTTTTATTTTATTGTAAAATTAATCTCGATGCTTTGAAAAGAAATTGCTAAGTTAATTTATATATATTGTAACTTAAAATTATCATGAAGATAAGCTATAAAACATATTATTGCACTATTATCATCATCTCGGAGATTAATGTTCATTATCTAGTTACTAAAAAAAAAAATTGAATCGTTATACTTTAAAAAAAGCGATGTTTTCCATTATAAAAATTAATGCATTATTATTTTATAGATATTGATCTATTTATATTATATCATCTGGATATCTCTTAGTAATCTGATCTCATATGCATCTCGCAAAACATTAAAATAAGAAGTTATTGCTTGAACCGGACACAGTGACCCTTATTTATTTAAGACAGCTGCGATTTGTGTCAACAATGAGAGGTTCTTGCTACTTTCTGATTCTCGGGCCAAGAGAGAGCCAGGTCGACTGAATAATTCGAAGGACAAATACCAAAGGGAAACGCTGATGGGCCGCGGAATGAATTCAGGAAGGAAGACCTTAACTTCCCGGTGTAAGGGAACCGCCATTGTAGCCGGTAACGCAAGTCGTAAAACAAGCACAGACAATAGTACTATGGTGTTACGAACGCTGTCACAACGGGGTGACACTTGTATCTAAACTAGTTCTGCCAAGAGACTAGGAAGACGGGCCTGCATCCGCTCTTAACGCAAATTTACTAGGGTTAGCAAGTGCAAGCTTGTTCTAAGCACGCGTGCGAATAATGGTATATATTCTCGAATTATGTAGCTCTAGTAGCAATTATTTATTACATTTCTCAAACAATATAATAAGTTTGAGATATCTAAAATATTGGTTATTTTTAGGAAATTTTTCAAATTGTTAAGTTGCCATATTTTATATAAATTAAATCCTATTTGCGAATTTGTATAACTTAAAATCAAAATTTTTTTCATTTAAACAATTCTTTACAACAAAAGCTGTTATCTATCGTTAATTATTTGTGTATTAGTTATTAATTATAAAAGTATTATTTTTTATGTCGCAAAACTAAGCAAAATATTATATGTACAAAATAACATTTTTAGTCATTTGTTGTAATTACATTTTATTGCATTTCGATATTTTAATTTAATTTAAAGAATTGTAAAAAAATTGTACCAAAATGTGGTAATAAGTATTCTATCGCATTTATAGCAGACTAATTTTAAAATAATCAGATAGTAAATGTACATAAATAATTATATGCTGTATTAGAGTAATGTAACATTGGTATTGTAAATATTTGTATATTTTGATAATTAATTCAATATATATTCATAATTAATTTATATCAGTATCTATATATTCATTGTATTTAATGTAAAATTATATTTACAATATTTTAGATTTACCTATAGATGGCAATATTAGAACAATCTTATAATGTGTGCTTTAATAACGCATTATACTTTTATACTTTACGCGTTTTAAAATACAACATCGATGTATTTCAAGTAAATTATTATTTCATATATCTCTAATGACCATTAGATAATAATACTCCCATTCTCACATTATGTCCGCGAATCATCGATTATCCGGTTGCGTGAAATTTATTAATGGCCCAAGGGGTACAAGGGAAACTTAGCAGCAAAGTTCGCGACTATCCCTTCGCAAGAACTTCTGCGCGCCATTATTCGTCGTTCAATTACGCGCGAAAATGAAGAGAGGAAGATAATGAAAAACGAGAGACAACATTATGCTCTTCAGATTTTATGAGATTCCAGAAAAACACAATTAAAATTCTGTATAAATAAGACAATTAGCCTTTCACATTGTAAAATAATTATCACGTAAAATACGAATAAATTTCATATCCTTGAATTCGATTCGTATTTTTATTCTTGCATTTAGATAATTAATATATTTATTGTAAATCTTACAGTTTACGTATATAACTTTTTTATTTTTCAAATTATTTTAAAACTTACAATTCTTACATATTTAAAAAATTTATGTTATTATTTACAATAAATCTGTTTGAAGTTAAAACAGACAAATTTCTTAGACGCAAGAAAAAGTATCTCTTAGCAAGAAGATTTTAGTAACGGATGTACAAAAATAATATTATTCGACATTATGAGCACTCATCCCACATTTCAGTAATCGCTGCTGCAACATCTGGCAATATATTTAGCGCACTGACGAACACGCAAAAGTATCAACCTCTTAAATTAGTACTATAAACGTGATTTGTATTCTCGAGAATTGTAATTAACAACAGCAAATTTAAATAAAAAATGCCGATGATATTCAAGCAAATCTTTGTGAGAATCTGGGAAGAGCTGGCTGGAGTCGCGAAAAACGAGTGTCAGCAAGACAGAACGGCAAGGAAGGTTGCCAGTGCAATTAAAATGCAAATCGTCCCTTTTCCCGCGGCCTGTCCGCTAGACCATCTTTCCAGGAGGTCTCCCTCGCAACTCTACACCATAATGGTAACGCCGTCACCGATTAACTTGGAACTAGTTTAGGAACGACTCGACTCGGCTCGGCTCTGCTCGGTTGCGCGAAGTCACACAAGGAGCGGGAACAAGACGCAGTCTTTCGCTTGGTCTCTCTCACAAAGTACCACCTAAATGGAAGATGGTACGTTAATACGGTCTAACATCATTTGCAAATGTCACTACGAGACGTGCTCCCGGCATCCAACGCGAGGTACGTGAGAGAGATACGCTTCGTCTTATCGTAGAAAGAACAGACCTCTCATGTACTGCGGCGAATATGGAAATTATAATAGAAGTTTCTAATTGTTTTAATACTATATACTCGTATGCGTATACATATATACATACATATATGCGAACTCGCATTAAGATGTTTAAGAACTAAGAAATATTAATTATTGTCTAAAATTTCTTAAAATTATATTATCTTTAGTCACATTATATTTTTAACATGCATTAGTTATGGATACTCAAACCAATATATCACCCCATTGCTTTAAATATTTATATTTGATATTTAAATATTTACATATCTTTCTTATAAATATTTCTTATCAGTGCAAATCAGACTACATATGTGTTTGAATTTTATACCTATATGATTTTTATGAAAAATCATCATTCAGGAATTTCTATCTTTTATATTTAAAATTTTTCTCAATATTTTTCAGGAGTTCAGCCAAAATAAGAGAGAGAATCTAATTACACGTAAATTTCAAAGTTTTATTTCATATTTCTTGTGCTCTGCTCAGACGAACAAATCGTTACTGAAACGAGTATGCAGATTAATCGCGAGGCAGTGGCAATATCGCTGTCATCTGTCTGCAAAATAACTGCGGAATGCGGACAGGCCGGAAGTAACATCGCATTGTCTTCATGGAAATAGTGCGGAACAAGATGGAAGAGACAGTACCTTAATGGCCTGATTTCATTTGCAAATGTCATCAAGAATTTTCACTCTGCTCGACGATGGAAATGTCTCGCGTTTCTCATGCGAGATGATAAGCATAATAATATACAATGGCATAATTCTTGCTAACATATACTACTTAATTAATTATGCGGAAGAGTTGCTTCTGCTCGCATTCAATTTACAAATTACAAAATACTGCATTGTCTCGACATATGAAAGTATATCTACAAAAATACTGTCACAAGCAATAATTAAAATATATAACAATGAAACTCATCCCACAAATATAGCAATACATTAAAACAAAACAATTTTAAAATCTTTTGAAAACGATTTTTGAAAAATATTAGGAAAAACATTTAAAAAAGATGCTATAAAGTTGAACTTTCTTTTGATATCAAAAAGATTTGTTTTTTTAGTTTATACAATTCAATTTATCAATTCGTTGAAGTAAATATATTTTCTGCTTAATGTAAAGTGCCAAAATATTTAATTTTAGACAACTTAACTTCAAATTTAATTTGCAAAAAGACATGTCTAAAATTTCGACAATCTATGTTCAAGCATATGTTTATTGTGTATATCTCGTTTACTGTAGATCTCAATTGAAGACTGACTCGTCAGTTAGTATTTATAAATATAAAATACGAACGTGATTATCCGCTGTTACAACGCTCGTTAAAATAATAAGCTTTAATTACGCACTTCATAAACCTACTGTGAACCTCTCGTATAAGCTACGATCAGGTTATTGACAGCGGACATGACGGCGCCAACTCAGATTTTTGTAGAAAAAAAACCTGTTGGACGGTGAAAGAATAAAGAATAAACACATTCGGGACGAGATCTTACCATGTTAAGATCCGTGCAGTCATGTAAATTGCACTCAATAATTTCGTCGAGAAACGTGCATGTATAAAATTTGTATAATGATTTCCGACAAAAGGATATGCATGACAAAAGGATATGCATGAACTAGACGGTATGCCTATCTGAAAACTTCGCAAAGAAGAAAAAAAATCAAGGATGCGATCGGCACGAGTTTCACTTGAAAGAAATTTGTGTCTTCCGAATTCGCGAAAGCTCTTACAAGAATCTACGAATCCGTCTCTGTCCTCGCTGTTTCCCGTCGCTTTGCATTATGAACTTTCACGAAAGTTTCGCGAGCCTTTAACTTGAACAGCGCGGATCCTTCGTCCTGGCAGAAATTTCATGCAAGTTCCATTACGCTTTGCGCAATTTTACGATTATGTTTCCGCGGTAATCAGTCCTTATTGCTGAACTTTCTAGATTTAAAAATAACACTCTTTATATGAACGTAAAAATTTTAATTAAAATATTCCCATCTGGCCTAAATTGATATAAAGTTTATATGTGTATATATATATATATATATATATGTTTATATGTATATATATATAACAAGTTGTATCAAATAATACAAATTCGTGCAAATTATATTGATAATAGATAAAAGCTAATAAAATAATTTAAAGCAAAGAAAAGATCTCAACATACAACCAAATATGTTATTAAAAAGATATATTAATAGAAGATTTAATAATTTATCTTTTAAAAAAACTGTTTTGTACGAATTTATGTGTTTAATTGTCTCTTTTCTCTTTTCTATATTCTCTGTTCTATATTCTATATTCTATATACAATAATATTTTACGATAAAATAAGAAAGAATAATTTAATGATAAAAGTATACTAAAAATATTTTGCATATTATGAAAGAAGAAAAAATGAAAATATGTTCTTGGCACTTATAATACGTTATATTTAGAGTCTGCAGTTAATCCACAGAAAAAAATGTGCAATTAATAATCTCTGCGGTAAGGAACGTTGGTGCGAATAATGAATATTTGTGTAGCCGTAGTATAAGTTTAAAAAATATTTAATAAAAATTGGACAAAATCAAGTCATATGTTATCGTGATTTCATCTTTTTATTTGAATAAACAAAGTAATGAAATAACTGGAGAGTTGTCAGCCCCTCTGGACGGAAAATTCAATATTCCAGCTTAATAAGCAGGAAATATTTGCTCATGTTGTGTACCTCGATAATATTCCATATACGTGCGGCGTAATGCTTCTCTTATGAATATTTTTTTTTTTCTTTTTGATAGTCTAAAATAAGCGATAGTGGCATATTGATTCTGTTCTTCAAGAGAGAATAAAAAACCAAATATATTATGCATCTCGACTGTAGCGTGACATTTAGGTCTCTTTATAGAGGCTTTTAAGATTCGTATATTTCAATATTATCAGAAATAGAATTATATATACCGCAGCTGAGCAAAAATAAGTTGAGATATAAATACAGATGAAACAAAAAAACAAATATATATGCATGTATTAATAAAATTAAGTAATGTATTAATAAAATATTATATATATGTATTAATAAAAAAGAATTAATCAAGTCAATTCTGAAATAATTTACGTGTTGAGCAATATTTCCGATTTAAATAGATATTAAAGTATAAAATTTATATTAAAAAACTTTTTATTTTATCTTTCAGTTTTTGGAATAGAATTTATTTAAAAACTAGAATAAATTATATTTTATATTTATATCATCGATAAAAATGTAGTTTCTATTTGAATCTACCTACAACACACTCTATTCAAAACATGCAATATATATCTGTTACTACAAAATGTTGACATATCTATGGCTACAACATGTCGATATATATTTTTTCAAATAAAATATAAACAAAATTGTTTAAAAAACTAGTTATTTATATAACGTTATCAAATACAATGTTATCTTGATTTTCAAAAATATTTTTTGTTGAAAACTATTGCAGTCATAAATTTTTATTTGTATTAAAGTAAAATAATAAAAATCGATCAATAAAAATATATAGTTATATATGTATATATATGAAAATACTGACATAAATTTACAGTGAATTATAAATAGTCTTAAGTCGAGACGCGTTCCCTTTAACGTTTCCATGTGCAAAGAAAAATGCAATTGTATAGAATGGCGAATATTAAGCTGCAATTCGATCGGAAAGAATATTCCGTCAGGCTTTCACGTCGAATGCTGGGTGCTTCAAATTTACTATAATATCTGAGAAACTTTAAAAGATAAAAGAAAAAGAAAAATATTATGGGAAGAGCACGAGACCGACGTGAGAAGAATTAAAAAGATACCAATGAAGTGGTAGTCCCACTCCACGTCCGATCGAGAAGGGTTTCATCAACGGAAGAGCTAATTATCGCTGCTTCGTATTCAGCACGCGATGCCTCCAGAAGAAGACATTTATGCATTTCCTTTTTCAACGTAAAAGAAAAAATTGATGTATTACTCTGCCGTGAGCACGAATATAATTACATTAAACTAATAATTCTACTTTTTAGTTGTAAAACTCTAATTTCCGAGACATAATACGCAATATTTTGTATAAATGAACTGGACTATCGTGATATAGTTACCGATGAACAACGTTCCGCAAAGAGCGATAAATCATGCGACACAGCAAGTGTTGTACGAGATAAATGGATTACCCGAAACACCGCGGTTTAATACGCCGTAAATCAATTTCGTAGCGTACATGTTTTTCTATCGATCCTGGGATTGAAGTCAAACTATTTACATTTATAACAATTAATCTCTCTTTGCATATATAAAATAGTTACTCCGCAACAAAACGTCATTCAATATTAAAGACGAAATGTTTTAGTTCTAAGAAGTTCTTCTCTGTATGAACTTCTTAAATACGGTGATATCGCGTTTCTATTCAAATTATATATAATTAATATTTTCTAATGTCTAACATATATATTTAAGAATATTTAGGAATAATGCAAAGATTGTATATCTATAAAAATCAATGTAAGCTGAAATTTTAATTAGAGATGCACCGGATCGTAAAATTACCGGATATCGAATATCCGATCGAATATCCGAGAGGGCAATTCTTCGAGTCGGATATTCGACATTTTTCGGATATTCGAGAAAGTGTTTGAAAATTTCGAAGTCTTCGAAAAAAAAACCTATAAATTAAAAAAAAAGATTGTAATTTTGCAACAATGTATAAGATATAGATACATCATGAATATGCATACTTACTTCTAGAACATTTGTATAAGAAAAAGTCAACAATTTAATGATATCAAATTTCATCCGGATATATTCCCGGATACTAATGATATCCAGCTATTCGGCCGGATAGTAAAAAAGTGCCAGATAATATCGGATACCGATAGATATTTTCCGATCGGATATCCGGTACATCCCTAATTTTAATAATCTGTTTTCAATTCAATATAGAAATGATAAAAATGCACTGAAAAAAGTGTATCCTCCGGAAACGGGGATTTCTTTTTCTCGCTTATTGATGAGTAAACTCGTTCTGGCACGGCGAGGCCGAACGAAACGTTAAATTATTAAATTTTAATAAATATTTGTTTAAATAGTACTAGCTAAATATTTACTTAATGTAAAAATAAATTTATTTTTACCATAAGTACAAGAATCATTAATTTGGCTTAACTATCATTTTTTTATTTAGTAAATTAAATATTTATTTACCATAAGTAAATGTTAAGTCAATACTATATATATTCTACTATATATATATTATAAATATATGTTTATTAAAATTTAGTACGTTTTTTCTCAAGAACACATATAATGCGTACCTCTTTTAAAAATATCTAATTTTTTAAATAATTTTAAAAAACATCGCATTCACATTTGCAGGAACGTAAATAAATTCTTTTTCTCTTGAAAAATAAATTAGAGATAGAGACAGGTTCGAAACGAGCTTACATATGAGACTCTGACACGACGGGGCGCAAATTGAGTCGACCTAACGATCGACGGTGACAAAACGTTCGTTTCGGGTGTCTCACCATGCCAGAACGAGTTTACTCGCACTCATTAATAAGCGAGAAAAAGAAATCCCCGTTTCCGGAGCACTTTTAACGATCCCCCATCTCTTTCATTCCGAGGATCGAGCGTCGCGTTACGAAATTAGCCCAGGGAAACGTTCAGGAAGATCGAGAGGATGCGAGTGGGGTGGCGAACGCGTTCGTAGCATTCGTATCATGCGAACTGTGCCTAAATATATATACACGCGTCTATGTAGATGTATGTATTTGCACGCACACGCGTCTAACGGCGCGCTAACGCGAAGGAAGGGCCCATCGCGAAAACGAATGAGCTTATAAATCAGCGGTAACGATCGTTCCGCAAACAGCTCGCGAGGCTAACCAGTTTCCAAATTAAATAAGTCTACACTGATAACTATCTTGGTCATCGAAATGCAAGGGCGAGGATGCATAAAAAGCTGTATATAATTATTCATAAAAACATGATTATAATTTGAAAATATCTTCTTTTCAACAAAAATTTGATATTTTAAATAACTTGAAATTTACAAAATTCTATTAAAATATTAGATTTATGTAAAATAAAACAAATAATAAGTTTTTTTCTCTTATTTACATTTTACTATATTTATTAAAGTTTTCATTTTTAAATTAAAGCGTGCGTAAATTCGTAAAAAAGTCTTAAATTTTTAATAATTATACTCATACTTTAAAAAATTATTAATATTTTAATATCTTATTTGTCAAAGATGGAAAAATTAAATTTTATACTGCTCATGAAAGTTGAAAAAAATCAAGGATATCCTATGCGCATCTATCTCTACGAAGACGCGTTATTCTTACGCGGTTTCCCAGAGCCGTCATCGTAACCCGTCCGAGGATTCGTCCTACTTAGCATATAACAGCAATAAAGACGAGATTTATGCGTTTGATACAATAAGCGAGAAGATTCCGATCGGTTCGAGCTGCAACAGCTGGTTGGCTCCTTCCGACGTCGAGAGACCGGCGTCACGTGCATGTGCACGGGCTAAACGGTTCGCACGTGCACCTTCAATAACTAGACTTTCCAACCCGCGCCAGGTAGTTACGAAGTTTCCTATGGAATTAACCGTGCGACGTGTTGAGATGTATAAGCTTTCGCGGAACATAGGTCTACGCAAAATAACGGCTACAACTGCGCGGCGATATAAAAACACAAAATATATCCATAAAAGAATTTATAAAGATAAAAATAAAAATCCAAAGCAAATGATATAAAAGCAAAATACATATCTTTAACAACAAAATCGAAAAATAATAATTATAAAAAATTCACAG
>Ga0157364_1005572_pt1 | contig 12832 bp, 7 predicted proteins | sample AttsexASBM2_FD_111476 | JGI IMG/M metagenome (GOLD analysis project Ga0157364, IMG submission 111476) | Fungus gardens microbial communities from leaf cutter ant in Ribeirão Preto, State of São Paulo, Brazil - Atta sexdens ASBM2 | ecosystem: Host-associated > Fungi > Mycelium > Unclassified ... | reverse complement strand
TAATAAATATCGGAGTGAATCTAAGAAATATTTACACATTGCAAAAAGACAAGCGAATACGATGTACTGTTATTGTATCATTAAGTTGTCGTCCAAGATTGAAAACTTCAATGGTCTGTGCTCTATCTAGCTGAATACTCAAATTAAATTTCGTAATTTAACTGAAATGTTGAAACAATATTGAAAAAAATTGACGTAATCAGAATGTTAAAAAATTAAATAAATTCATCAAACTTACATTAAACTCAGTATAACGATACTTGATTACAATGCGATGTGATTACTTATGTCTTGAGAGCGTATGAGAGGTCGTCTGATATTCGCAGTGTTTATGTATATTACGGATATTTAACGAAGTAAAAAAATGCCAACAATAAAAATTTTTAAATATTAATTTGAATAACATTAATTGAATATTTTTTAAATGTAAATCTATATTTATTTTTGGTATAAGAATCATTAATTTGATTCAATTGCCATTTTTTTATTTGATCAATATTTATTTCCCGTAAGTAAATGTCAAGTTAATATTTTTCAAATAAATATTCATTACAATTTAATGTATTAATTTTTTTCTCGGTGTAGAATTTGATACTGACATTGATACTTGCTTGTGTTTATTGCTTGCATACACGTACAAATGTATGTGTACTGTACGGTCGTAAGAGACATTCGCAGGCGATAAAATTGTAAGCCATATATGTGTATACGTATGTACAAATGCATACGTATATATAAGAAACGGACGCAATCAACGTTCGTTGGCATCGTTAACTTTAAACTCGGCTTTATATAAACATCGTGATCTGCGCATATTTACACAAAGACGATACGCAGATACGCGTCGAGCTACATAATTTTTTATAAACAATAAACGCCCAGAAAGCGGTCTTCCTTCTCGACGTAAAATTTTCTGCTTTGATGATATTTCGTATCTGACGTATGTTTTACAGGATTATCGTATATTATATAGGATTCTAATGTACAATTGCGCCAAGTTCGAGACTATTCTTGCGCGCGTTGCTTTCACGAAATCTAAACTGCCACGGATAAATAACATTTATAATGAGCGAACGATAGCGTGTATCTCTTGCGTTATATTAATTAATTATGACAAAAGTGAAAGTGCGGTATCCTCGTCCTATCGACTACGTTTACTTCATTTACTCGAACATCGTCAACAGTCGTCATTTACGTTCGAAGATTAATGGGGCAATAGACAGCATCGTAAACGATCGGTCGGCGAGATAATACCACTATAACGAAGCGCGTGTGTTTTTTGAACGCGAACGGACGCGCATCGCGTCGTATCGTCGCCTTAAATTAAACCTAAGGTCACCTCGACCTCAGACAGCGATATATCGAGAGCATGTCCTATACACCGCAAGAGAGAGGCATATCAAGAGCCGCGATCATCTTCCACGAGGTCTTTTCGCCTCACATCAATCTCGACGCTCGTTTCAATCCAATCAAGAAGAAAGCGGAATATCGTCCGAAAGCGGATGCTTTCTTCGCGGAAACGAAACGTTTCCGCCACCGCGCCGATCGAAAATCTCTCTCTCTCTCTCTCTCTCTCTCTCTCTTACATAATACATCGTTCACGTTACTATGTAAATAATCAAAGGCGAGACGTATTGTGTGCCTATATTTAGGTGAAGCCTAGTGCATGCCAGTATCTAGTTTGAAGTGATCAACGAAAACAACCTTGCACTTGAAAATCATGGCCGGTTCCCGACGCTTGGGCGACGCTGGGGCGACGCTGGGGCGACGGTAGTTTCTACCGGAACAAATGAGCGTCCTTCTTCCCGGGTGGCGCCAAGTTGCCGATGCCGTGGTACCATTTATCTCTGACAATGAGACAATACATCTATCTACGAAAAACCAAAGGAAGGATCGTCGCAGCCCCAAGTTGAATGAAATTATTGCACCAGCTTTTCTCACAATGCACCTTAATCCTCAAGTTCGTAATGTATGTGTAATTCTGTCGTCAAACCGTAATCTTGGCGCCAAACACAAAAAGTCACGTTCCGATTTACCAAGGGTCTTCTGTATGGTTTAAAGGGCTCTGTAACTAAAAGTGAATTTTGACCATTGTCTTGCGGAACACGTAAATCCATATAATACGATTTAAACTTGTATAGAAATACAATTGAGAAAGTTACCCCCTGCGACAAGGTGGCGTTCTTCTCTGGACATTTGCTTGGGATTCCTATGAATGGTCATATATCTCTATGAGCTAGGTAGAAATACAGTTTTCCTAATAATGTTTTTAAATAGAATGTATTTTTCTCTCTTTTGTGGCAATTTAATTCACGAATTTTCTCGACAACGGAAATGTTCTAAAATCTGATCGTTTATCGTCTTGGAATCTCTCCTTTATAATTTCCCCGTTTTATGTGTTATTTGTAAATGTATGGAACGAGCTTTGGAATGCGGTTCGAATCACAGACTTATAGAAGTCTGTGGTTCGAATAATAGCTTGGCGCGACATTCTTTTGCTTTTGATCGAACAGCCCCATCCGTCTCTTTGCTATACAACGTTACGGACACACAATTCCTGAAAGATGATTCGAAATTCAAAAGCTTCGCCTAACAGAAATTAGCGTCCTCTCGTCATCCGAATATACCGCTTGCAACAATTTATCTTCAATTGTCTAAACTATTATATTATATAATATAAGTTATAATATAATATAATTTATATATAATATAATTTATAATTTACAGAACCTGGAAATAGTGATTTCCATCGTTTAGCAGAAAGTACAAAATATAGAAAAGTGCAAAAATTGAAAAGTTTTAAAATTTTCAACTATTTATCATAATCATCGTGATAAAGAATTTGAACAAAAATCCTCTGGCATTTGAAAAAACTTCAATATTTCGAGGGACATGTTTGCTTTCTCATGAATCCTTTTGCAGAAACCTCATATAATACTATTTCGTATTATATCTTTATTCAGTACTTTAAAGATGCTTATTATCATCAATAATATTAAATTACTTCTCAATTTTATTCGTGACATTACGCACTCGAGCTTCAGTCTAAGACTGTTTCAGATGAACTGAAACAAATAATAGATGCGCAGAGAGTGTTATTTTTATTTAATATTGTAGGTATAAATCTTTATTATTACGTATATATTTTGGCTAACAAACAATCAACAAGAAAGAGATTGAGGAGATTCGGCGCCATTCTTTGAACGAGTACGAGTATAGATTTTTCACGGCAGGCATATCGGTGAGGAATATGTGTCATGTCGCGTAAACAGACTATAATAATATTACACTATAAATACACAGTCTTTCGTCGGCGAGACTGTGTGCAGGCGCCGGCGCCGACCAGCGCCGACTCGCGACGGCCGCCGCTCCGCCAGCCGTGTACATTACACGCTCCGAGAAGGCATTACTCGTCTTACGTATTTGACTTCGACGGTACTCGCTCCCTCCTGTCCCTTCTGCCCCTCTCTCTCTCTCTCTCTCCCTCTTTCTTCTTCATATTAATTTATCTTTATTTTCTCACATAGTTTTCATACAGTTTATAACATGCGTCATTATTTTTCATTCCTACTGCTTTTATACTTGACTCATCTTAAAATACTCCGTATTCCTACGCGCTTAATATCTATGTTCTTAAATTAGGGCTTTTACTCTAATATATTATTATATATATAAACGCTTTATTTCTCTCTCTCTCTTTCTCTCTCTCTTTCTCCCTCTCTCTCTCATTTCCTTTTGTCATACCATGCGGCCTCTTTTACTTGTCGCGCCCATCTCCGACACGAGCCGACTTCTCTCAGGGCCTATATAATACGTTCCTTACCAAACTGACCGGATCGCGCGACACCGCAGCGTGTAGTAACTGGCTTGGTTGAACGACCAACCGACTCGATCTCATCTTCTCATCTCTTTTCCGTTCTTTCAGTCTTTCTCTCGCCAGCACGTAGAGGCGTGAGGCGAACCGTCGACACGGGGCGCGGCACGACGCTTTATCTTGGAAGAAAAAAAAAAAGGAAAAGAAAAAGGAAGAGAGGGACATTATATTTCTTTCTGTCTTATTCGATTTCTTCGCAAATCTGGATGACGTACTCTCCTCCCCCCTCTCGTTTGTGAACTTGCTCATTTCTGTGCACGTGCTTATATATTTGTTGTAAGAGTTTAGCGTGCAGATTACCGTGTAGGTGCAACGCACACGAGGAAGTATTATTCGCGTCCCACACATTCGGTTATTATTATGATTCTAACGACTTCTTTCTCTGTTTCTCGGACGGAATTTAGCCGAGTGTGCGTCTAGTTCTCGTGTGTTTTGTAAATTGCACCAGCGGTACGAGGAAGCGAAGTGGCGCCGAGGTATATGTATATATATATATATATATACATATATATGTATGATGAACGCAACTCGCGACTTGTATTCGATCCGTGTACCACACGGGAAACATCTGATCTTTAGGATCAAATGGTTATATTTCTTCCGTCGCAATCGCGTGAAAGGCAAGCAGGTTATCTCTTCGTACCTCCTCTTTTTCTCTCTTTGACTGTATGTCGCGTTTTTCGATATATCTCGTAGAGCGAATCAATCGTAATTCATAATCCACGACTGGCCCGAGATGAGAATCCCAGTCACGGTGTCTCGCAGCCGCGGATATTGCGACCATCGCGGCGCCACGATTAATATACGATTATCATAAATTCTAATCGTGAAATTTAAATATCAAACGGCGCGTGATGTTTACCGAGACCGGGGAAAGGTGCCGACTTTTTCTCAGCGCGCTGAGAGGAGAGCCGGGCTTATCGTATTTGCATTAACGACCATCCGGCGTGAATTAATGGCTGATTATGCGGCATTCCTGAATGCATTTACCAGCCGCGTGTGCCCGTAACGTGCGCATACGCTCTTCATTTAAATAGCGGCAAGTAGCGTTTTCTCTCTTCAGGTGCAAGCATGTACAGAACAGACGTATGTCTAATTTAAATCCGCGCGGTGCCCACGTTCTTATTTCTTAGTAGCGTGTAAACCTACATGTCCATAGGTATGTTAAGCGCCGCCGCTGAGATCCGGACGTTTTATGGCCGCATGCACGCATGTCGTTAAACGACGGGAATGTTGGCGCCGTCTACATGACTACGCGGCGCGGAGGTGGTATATACTAATATACAGCACCACGCGTAGCGTACCGATCCGCTCCGGGAAATAATGCAACGCGAGCAGTCTGCGGCGCGCGAAAGATCAGCCACGTCCAATCTCGATTCTGGAGTAACAAGGAACGAGAAGCATCCCCATCTTCTCCGCCGCTCTCCGTCTCCACTCACTTCGTCTCGCCTCGCCTCGTCTCGCCACGCCTCGCCTCGCCTCGTCTTACCATGCCTTGCATCGCGCCGCGCCGCGCCGCGCCGCGCCGCGCCTCGTTTCGCGTCAGATAAAACGAGGTGTCGGCGCCCACGCCGTATCACGCCACGTACACATCCTTCGCGAGCGTTACAAACGTTTGAACGGACGACGCGACGTCGTGAAAAAAATCACTCGCGCCATCACTCGGTTGCACTCAGCAGAACAAGCAATTTTACAACAATTGTAAAATATTGCCCTTGGTTTCTTACTGAATTTAAAGATTAATGCCCATTTCCACCAATGTAGATTAACTTTAATCTCGGTTCAACTTACTTTTTGTCTTTTTCTATTTAAAACTATAGATTAGGAAAAGACAAAGAGTAAGTTGAACTGAGATTAAAGTTAATCTATGGTTAGTGGAAATGGGCATTAATGTATAAATCACTTATATTGAAGAATCTTACAACAGTTGCAAAGATGTTTCTTCTACTAGTCATTATCTGTAAGTTTTATGTTGTACATACGGTATCTTCGATAATAAAATTCATTTGGGAATTTTTTTGTAGAACGTTATTACAGCTCGCTAAGAGAGTTTATATTCTGTCGATATTATTTAAAAGTAGTATGACATCAATATTATAAGTTTGCAATATAAATATAATGCAACAACTTAAATAGAATAACACACGTCACGTAACGTCAAAATGACGTGAAAATGAATCGTAAATGATTGAAAAATCATCACTTTTAGTGATCATTTTAATATCACACGATGATTTATGTTTTGCTTGAAAATCATATTCTGTTAAATTATAACAATGATTATGTTACTTCTATATAGTTGATGTCGATGAATATCTATTAACAAAAAAATTCTGCGATGAAATCTTTTTGACGAATACGAACAGACTCGGCAGAAATCACATTTGTAAAAAGAATATTTGTATAAGCTTCAAGAAGTAGCTTTCCTCGTAACTATGTTCAATTATTTCTTAAAACAATTATTTTCAATATTTCATATTTCGTAACATTATTTTCCGTGATAAATTTCATAAATTTTAGAAAATTTCGCTTCGCTTTCTCGTTTCTACACTGAGAAAAAAATGTAATTAATATAATAACTAAACATTTACAGTAAGTAAATATTTGTTCAATAAAAAAATGATTGTTAAATCAAATTAACATTTCTTGTATTTCTTGTAAATAGATATATCTTTATATTTAATAAATATTTAGTTGGCAGTATTCAAGTAAATATTTATTAAAATTGACTATATTTTTTTTTCAGTGTACGTATAACTTGCGGGAATTGAAATAATTCATAAAGATGTTTTGAAGTTGTAGAGAGAGACAGTGTAGGATATATGTTATCTGAAGAAAATAAACGTGATGATCTATAACTCTAAAGCTATGGTACATAAAAAAATTTAAACAGTAAGACATATAAACAGTAAAAGCGTATCAACATTTTGAATTTGTTACGGCTTACATTATCATTGCCTATCGTATTTGGCCGATTTGTTTACTGCAGAAGTCTTACTGCTTAAGTTTTTTGTGTACCAACTTTAAACATACATTTTCTAAACTTTACTTGTTATCTGCTTTTTGTCTTTAATATTTGAATACATATTATATGTGTTTATTATTTTTCTCTGTTTCTAACGCATTGAAGAAATGGAGAATATTATCTACATATGTATAGATACTATTTATATATATATATTTTCAATAGATCTTAATTCTTTATTTCCAGAAAGTTTATAAAAGTTAACAAGTATACATTCGTTTTAGACGCGCTTTCTGTATTTTGCGCTTCTCTTTTCCTTTTTGAATACTATATTTATACAATAAACATAGCTAGGATAGATAGTTTTCCAGCAAGAGACGAGTATGACACAGTGAAGCTTTGTTTGTCACTAATGAAACAAAAATGATTGAAATAAAGTTTCTTATATGTAGAACATCTGCAATGGACGCATATACATATATATACATATAGCTGTATTTTCATATTTAAAATTTTTTATTGTCCTCGAAGTTGTGCGAAGAAAATAACAATTAGAAACAAGAAAATGTTAACATGATCGCTTTCTTGCTAATCCAATCGTATTACAATTTATTGGACCCTATACACATACTTATTACATTCTTTTGTGTGGAAAGTACAGAGAGAAAGAACAATTCTATAATATCTACTGAGATCTCGCGGGAGGTTGTTAGTTTCATTGAGTGACGTGCGATAGCGCGAGGTGTCGCGTAAACGATTGCAAAGCAAAGAGTGCAAAGCAAACGATGCAAACATGCGCCGTGCGCGCCGCAGCCCCGTAACCGTAATTCCTGTAATTTACGGAGGGACGTGACGACGACAATGCCGTCGTGTCGTGCCTGAACGCGACGATGAAATAACGCTTTTTCCTGAGCGTACGAGATGGGAACTGTTAAATCGATCGATAGAAAGTTATGCGCAGCGTTATTGTGATGTGTCCGTGTAGTATTATCAACAGTCAAGTACTCGTTCTACTCTGCAGATGTTTTTCGGTGAGTTGTTTCGCGCTCCTGCCTTCCCTTTCCCTCTGTCACTGCTGGTTTCTACCCAACCCCTCCTCTCTTGACCGCATGCCACCGTTCGAAACGGCGAATCGCGAGCCACCGTGAGCGCGACTCGCTGCAAATGAAAGTACATTTTTCGCACAACTGTCTGGAAACGTTTTCCAACGTTTTCGTCGCCGACGATAGCCGATCGATAGCCCGCGAACGTCAAAGCGAATTCTATCTCGGTCTTCTCTCCTTGCCTTTTATAGTTATCTGTCTCTCTCAGAACCTGTTACTATTACAATCCAGACATTCCTGACTGTGTAGAACGAATTAGCGCAGCCCGATAAAAAGTTCGTTCCTGTCTCTTCGCCCACACATGAACACGCCTTTCCGTTTCGGGCGGCGCGGAGCGGAGCAGAGCAAAGCAGTTCGTTCCTTTCGTTTTGCACTTTCTGCACCTTGGATGTCGATCTCGATGACTTGAATATATGAGCGTTCCATTAGGTATGTTTCAGCTGCACTTTCCTTTCTACATTCAAAATAAATTTTTAAATAAAGGAGTTTTAAATATATATTAAATATATAATTTTTAAACATATAATTTTTGAATAAGCTCGGTTTGTATTTCCCACAGTTCTTTCCTTTTCCTCTTCTCCTTTTTGTAATCTGATTGTACGTCTTTCCATTTTGAATAACGTACCAAAAACGATCAGAAACGATCAGCGATTTAATTATGCAGACCAAATTAAAAGGATAGGTATTATATCTGCAAATGTTTCATTAATTCAAATATATATATTATAGATCGGATTAAATAAAATAATTAATATACGGAGACCAGGAAGCGATTGTGTAATTTTTTTCTTAAAAGGCGAAAACATGAATAAAAATATTTATCATTATCGAAGATGAAATTTTTCTTTTTTTTACATTTCCGGCCTAAAGAAAAAATTATACACATATGATATAAATATATATATTTATACACTAAAGATCCAGATAGTATTTTTCAATTAGTGACACAAGTCGACACAAACATCACTTTATCTTATTGGCATTCAGTAAATAACAAAGGTAAAACGACACTTTTGTACCTTTGTTATTCACTGAATGCCAAGAAAGATAAAAATGATGTGTTTATGTCGACTTATGTCACCAAAATGGAAAGCAGCCAATGTATCAACGCGCGAATTTTTAAATCAAGCTGTCGTTTTTACTCAAATACTTTTTTCAATCTTATACCAGTAGAAACAAACGGAGGAAAATGCGAGGGATATGAACGCGAGATGATCTATTCTGAATGCAGAAAGTGCAGCTAAAACGAGCAAATACCACGCACTGAGGATTACACCCTGTGCTATGGTGGTGGCGGTAGCGGCAGCCGACGATGTTCGCGCACGCAGATAGGTTAGGGGAAGTGTTAGCCGCTGCCTCGTTCGTGTTTATCCGCGTTGTCGAAGAATCGAAGTCGCGTCTCGCCTGCAGGTCATCTCCAGTGAACGTCCGACCGCGATGAGAGATTCGTAGCGGAGGTTAGACGCCGAGGTAACCATCGATCGATTCCGCGCGATCGAGAGCAGTAATGCACAGATAAGACGTGGAATTTAAACATGGGCTTTAAACGATTTCCACGTCGATTTCCGCCAAGCTTGACACGATACGGCGAGAGCTTTGCTCTTTATTCCTCTCTACGCGACAGACCGATCGGTTACCGTTGATTTTTACGCGTTGATTTTTCGCGTCCGCGAAATCTTAATTTAATATCGTGCCAAAACTTGTAACTTGTTGAGTGCGTTTTAAATTGTATCCATGCATTCCATTATTATGATAATGACAGAAGATATCCGAGATCCGCGGTGACAGAACGACGCGATGTTGTTAGATAAGTTTAAAATTTCAGCAAACCGTTAATTATACATTGTGCACTTTGTGAAGTACAGGTGCCGGGTGCGTGAGAATACAGCTGGCAAAATGGGCAAATTGTTGTCAAAGATCTTTGGCAACAAGGAGATGCGTATCCTCATGTTAGGACTGGATGCAGCAGGAAAAACTAGTATCCTTTGCGACACTGTAATTATGAGTGTGTCTTACATATTTATTATTCCTATATTTATTTTACTTTTGATTTTTTTTCTATTGTTAAGCAAGACGTTACATAATTTAGCTGTACCGTTTTATAATTGAATCAATTATATGTTATATAATGTATGGTATATAAAAAAAATATTTTTCAATTCGTCTTTTGTATAAATTTATTTCCTTAATGAAATTATATCAGCAATATTGTATAAACTTAAACTAGGACAGTCTGTGACAACTATACCAACTGTAGGATTCAATGTAGAAACAGTTACCTATAAGAATGTTAAATTTAATGTGTGGGTAAGTATAAAGTTTTTTCTGTAAAAGTGTAAATTATTTACTTTTAATTAAATGAAATATTTCTGTTATTTTTAGGATGTAGGTGGTCAAGATAAAATACGTCCATTATGGCGTCATTACTATACAGGAACGCAAGGACTTATTTTTGTAGTAGACTGTGCGGATCGAGATAGAATTGACGAAGCCCGTCAAGAACTTCATCGAATCATTAATGATAGGGAAATGCGTGATGCGATAATTTTAATCTTTGCTAATAAACAAGATCTTCCGGATGGTAAGTCATATTTATATTACGATATTTGTTAGCAGTTATAAATAATAAAGTAGATGCATTGTATACATGTGCTACAGTTATTATCTTTATATAGCTTAGCACAACATATGAATTTTTGCCCGTACTTTGTTTTTTCTTTAGCAATGAAACCGCACGAAATACAAGAGAAACTGGGATTAACTAGGATACGAGATAGAAATTGGTACGTTCAGCCATCTTGTGCCACAACGGGAGACGGGCTTTATGAAGGCCTTACGTGGTTAACCAGTAATCATAAATTATGAGCAAATATTTATTTTTCACAAATTAGTTATATATACAGAGAATATACGTTTGCTTTGTATTTTTTATTTTAATTTATCATATGGAGGCTCCATCAAGACGAACAGCAACTGACAATGATTTTGACAACATCTTTTTTACTAGTATAGTTATCACAGATGCAAAAGGGGGGGAGGAAGGGAAATGATATAAAGATGACTATTAATGGTGTGTTCCAATAATATCGCTCCTAGGGAAATAGTAATTTATTGTAAACGAGGTACCAAGGGTTTACGCGTGACCTTTGTTATACTAGCTATTTATCCCATGTCATGGAAATAATTACCGAATAAAGTTATGCTAGCGGGTTTAATACCGCTCTCTGTACATGTAACATATTCACACAAGTGTACTATTTCATGAGACACACAAATTGTACAAGTTAAAAAAAAATTACGAGAATCTAATTATGATATTAAGAGGTTCACGGGGATTAGTATACTGTATAACTTACCTTTCAGGATCATATCTAATATCTAACTGTTATTTGAGCGGCAAGTACCTCAAGTTTTTAATGAAAGCAGTTAGAGATTTTTAACTTCGTAATATCTTGTTGTCAAAATGCTATCTAATGTGTATTATATAATATTCATATATATAGCCCGTGAATATAATACGTGAATAAATTTAAAATACCTGTATTGAGGCTTTATACAGTACAGCAAGATTATTCTGTTGATAAACATCCTTGTTGTTTAGAGTTTTGTGCCGAAAAATTTTCGTTTATTTTTTTTTGTGTCTTCCAAACTTGTGTTTTAAATTAGTTCTCATCTCTTTCATATTGTTTACCGATTGTTATTATGATTACGCACAATCGCGGAATAAGAAATAATGCAATAAGAAGTTATCGGTTTACTGATACTGTGAGCTCAAAAACCAAAAAAGAAAACGAAAAGAAAACAATGTTTCAAAGAACATAACAGCATTGAATCTGCCAATATTTTTTACTATTTAAGTGAATATCGGATAATAAAGCATATTAGTATTAGGTAACGATCGGGTCGTTAAGGACATTTTAAACGGATGAAATAAATGTTTCCGTGTCATCAATCATTTCATTTCTCATAGCATAATCTATAGAGTAAGATTAGTAAGAATATACTTCGAGATTCATAACTGATTCATAGAAGTTAACAAGTGTTCACAAAATGTTTGTGTATGATTATCGAATCAAATTAAGTTACGAGTAAATAACAGTGATAATACATACCTTGTAATTTGTGAATGCATTGACACCTTGTTTACATTCCATGATTAGCAAATTAGATTGTTAGAGAAATGTTTTAGTTATATATGAATAATCTTCTACTTGGGTTATAACAAGAGATTTTTCCAGACGTAAGTTTGTATAACTTCCTCAGCATCCGTACCATTAATGTTAAGTATCTTACTTAAGAGATGGTGTGAGGTTGAATGTGCATCGTCTGTATAAAAATCATAATCAGGCTTTGGAAATACGGAGTTGTTTTTCGGAGAACATTAGACGTATTACTTTGCACTCTATGACTACGTATTGTACAACCTCGTAATCTCTACATTTTTTTCACAACGTTTTAAGTAGCGCTATCATTATTGTGTACCCTTTCTAATCGTATAATATATATTATATAATTGTGTTACGTTTTTACCGTCAGCTTTAGCAGAAGTCATTTTCTCTTATTAAATGTGATGTTATGATGTTAATTGACGAAGTTTTATGTATATAAATATGTTTGATATGGTCCAGCTAATATGTCGAGCGTCTTATGTGTTCCATATATCCACACTAATATGCTACAAAGATAAAATACAAGATGATAATAACGAATATATACGAAAAGTTTCTCGAGGACTAATAGAAAATATTATTTCAATGACGTTTTGATAAAAAGAAAAATACATAGGCAAGGAAAAAAATCGTTCCAAGAAGACAATATAAGTTTCAGAAAGAAAATAAATTCTAAATTTTTTTTACACACACGCGCGCGCGCGCGCACACACACACACAC
>Ga0157364_1005571_pt1 | contig 12834 bp, 10 predicted proteins | sample AttsexASBM2_FD_111476 | JGI IMG/M metagenome (GOLD analysis project Ga0157364, IMG submission 111476) | Fungus gardens microbial communities from leaf cutter ant in Ribeirão Preto, State of São Paulo, Brazil - Atta sexdens ASBM2 | ecosystem: Host-associated > Fungi > Mycelium > Unclassified ... | reverse complement strand
TTTCTGCCATACTTACATTATTCCGACACTTCTTTCTTACCTTGATAGAAATATGGAAGAAGAAAAGAGATTTAAATCACGATGGTAGTAAAAACTTCGCTAAGTCGAAATAGGAAGTGCACTCTCTCGTGAGGACTGTTTTGAGGAAATACGGTGGAACGTACACGCATCGCAGTGTCTAGACAGTCGTACGAAAGGCGAAAGCTATCTGTATCACGAATCATAACGCGAATGACGGAACAAAGTATACACGGATCATAAAGCATGACAGCTATTATACCCCGCGGACAAAAACTTCTCATACGAATGCAATGACGCATACGGGGAAGTGCATCAATCGCATCAAGTATATCTCAAGAAGCGCAAGTTCCTTCTTCCTTTTCTCCTTCATTTCTTAACTGTACGTCACGCACAATCGTTTTCAGCCGACAAATCGCTTCGCTTCTTTGTGACGTATGTGAAAGGTTCCAGCGATTGCATATTATTCGTGATATTTAGACTGCATTGAAATAAGACAAGTATATAGTTATTTCATAATATGTATTATTTTTTAATATGTATAAAATTATTTATATTTTACATGAAACTGATATATTAAGTTACAGGAAGAGATACTAGTAAGTACTGATAATGTACATTGAGTTATAGAGAGAGAGACAAGCCTTTCGGATAAACTTTTATGCGTGTACTGTTTATGATGTCAAGTTATCCAGTTTGAATTATTTTTATTCATTTCTATTGATTGTCATTTCTATTGCTCGTATAATGCTCAATATGTTAATTTAACTAAATTAAAACAATGGAGTAGTTTAGTTTGAGAAAATGTATTAAATTTGATTAAAATTTAGTGTATTATTTACTAGGTGTATACATTAATATAGACATTTATTTTGAAACTGTAGAAACGGATTGATTTACATTTTTACACATATAGAAGTTAAAAATAATAAAATCTTCTATTCTTCTAAAATTCTTTAACTCAAGAGTTGAGTTATCATTGCACCTTTGACGTCTAACAGTGATTTAACATTTAATCGAATTTGTTTAAAGTTGAGAATTTTTTTACTGCAAATATTTATAAAATGCATGACGTGCGATAAATGTGAAATTCAGATTGCGTGTAAAGCACAACGCGATCGCGTGCGTCGGAGAATGGATTATGTTGTGCGTAGTTTTGATGCAACTCGGGATGCAATAATATTATTCTGCCGTGAGAAAAAAGGTATACGTAAATCACGACGACAGTATGTAGCAGCGTTTTTAGTCGAGGTTTTATGTGTCTCTTGTTATGTCACATCGTAATGATTGCATGATTCGCGTTTCTGTAACGAGCTGTAAAGGAAGCGACAGAGTTAACAACGAAATATCTTCTAATTTAATTTAAAAATAGTAATATAAAACAAATATAAATCAACAAATATATACAATTTCAGTAATAATGAGAATGTAAAATTTTAAAGGGAAGAAATTTTCTATACATTAACGGTGCAAATCCCAAAGTGGAAGCTCAACTCGCGAGATTCAAATGAAATTTTTTTTACTTGAAGCACCGCATTGCACGACGCGGCATACATCATTTATCATCTCTTCAGACAAGTTACAGCTTGCAGCTTTAATTCCCGGTTTAGCGTCGAAAAGCGACATTACATACTAAAGCACTTCTTTTATGTTATTTCCTTCTTTTTCTTCCTTCTTGGCCACGTGTCAGATTTGCGTTCTTCCCATCGCATCTTGTCACATTCTCATCCACCGTCTAATTTGCTCCTGGATTCTCTCTTCCTCTTCCAAATGTCGGAGAGTGCATTACCGCACCGTCACGTATTCATTTCTAGGCGACAACGACGACGCGATTCAAGTACCTATATATCCCCGGATTCGCGGGAAAGTACATCCCGTTTCTCACGCCCCGTCACCGAGATGCATCGCGCAGCGCAAACCCCCAATAATAGAATCGTTTGTTACACGATGATTCCTTCTGCAGCAAGAATTCTTGCGCGAAAAAGTCTGCTAAGCTTCATCCAGAAATATCGAACGAACAGAGCATCATGATTACCAAATGAAAAAAAAATGTTTCCATTTGTGATGCAAAGTTGAATCGTCTTTTAATTAAGTCTTTTATTTAAGTCATTATCTGACTTAAATAAAAATATTATATAAATGATATAATATCTTTATTTAAATGTTTTGATACTCGTTTTATATTAACACATTTAAATAAACGTTTAACTATTGTAGCAGATTCTTTGACGATTTTAGAATCATTATTTTGTACAAAAAATATGAAAGTCGAGGTGTTGATAGAAATATTTTTGGGTGGTTAGTTGTGAGACTTGTGAGTAAAAGGCGTCTCTCTTTTCGCGAGGATTTCGCGAAAAAGGATAGCAATGATGTAAAGTATATGTTGCGGAAAAATGTTTACATATAACGGAGAAGACGCGGAAAATGGAGCGCCATCATCCTCGACTTATTATCCGTAACAGCGGACGTTCCTGACAGGGAATTCGCGAATTTGTTATCCGCTTGCTAGATCGTTGAGTAGACTGCCATTTTTATTATTTTCTGCTGCTTTCACTCGCGTGCGTTCACCAATGAGGAACAATATTTTCCCGGCCAGCGCTTTCCCATCAATTTAGAGTACATCACCTAAGTAAACTTTGATGTTGATAAGACTGCACGGGCACTAACAGAGCGAACAGGGTAAACCCATTACGGGTATGGTGAATGAACTTGCATTATCGTGAGAAACATGTCATCATCGAGTGGTGCAACACCTCGATAAGCGCAGAAATCTCGATATAAACGATTGCGACGTATCACAGCGATTAAATATGACGTAATTGCCTAGCTATTGATCGTTAAATTTAATTATAAACTAATTACGTGAATATTCCAATTTCCAAATTCCAAAAATTGTAATCTGTAATATTACAAGTAAAATATCTCTCTCTCTCTCTCTCTCTCTCTCTCTCTCTGTTTAATTATTTATGTCCTAATATTCTGATCATCTATAAAGAAATTTAACTATAGTATTTAATTAGAAATTAATTTTAAAAATCTGAAGTCTTTAATATTATTATTTTATTTTATTTTAAATTTTCTATTTAAGAGAAATAATTACAGTGGTTTTGCTTGTTTAAAATACGTTGCATATTATATACAACACATTTCATATTATATAAACATACGTGGCGTGAGCACTTTTCCAATTCTGAGCTCGATCAGTTTTCATTGTGGTACCTTTACCATTCACTTCCGGCGTTATGGCTCAAGCGAGGGGCGGGCTCACTTGCGAGTTATCGTAACGGGACGCGGCATATTCAGAGATTTCCCTGAGGAGGGTGCTCGTAACACTGTTACGTCGTAAAATTTCAAGAGCCACCGATCCGAGGCGAGATGGGAGCGCGGTCGCGTGCGTCCGAGCGATTTCTCGAGAAACAAAACCTGTCTCCCGCCTTTTCGCCCACGTATACATGATATATTTGATACGATAGTGGCTCTGACTTGTAAAAAGTGAAAAGAAGCAAACTAGAAAATTTATTGTATCAAAATCTTTATATCAAGATCTATGAGCATGAAAAATATAATTTAGATTTTTTTATTTAAAAAAAAACGTAGGAAAATCACAATGGTTTTACAATTCTTCTCAATTAACTGTTTAATACTGTATTTAAAGAGACATTGGATGATTCTCGAATTTTAAAATGATGAGTGCGTAACGAAATAGTGCTTTTCCCTTTATGTTCGAAGAATCAAAAGATCCATCTAAACTTGGCTTCCACATAAAAGCTTTTCGGTTAAAAGACTTAAAAAGACAGGGAGAGAAAAAGAGAAAGAGAAGAAGATCAGAGGTTCTGCCTAAGAGAAACCTGTAAGAGATTGAAGAAGTAAACTGGAAAATTCACGGTCTCGATTTGCCATTCCTTTCGTGAAATAAATTTCTAGGCGGTTACAGGTTGCTCACGACTCGTATCTCGTGTATTCGTCCCTCGGGCGCATCGTTTCCCGTGTCATCCTTGTGCAGGACACTAACTTCTCCCCTTCCCGACCTCCTTTCTACTTCTCTCTGCATCCCCTCTGTTTTCTACCGAGACTACGAAGATTTCCAAGATTCCCTGGGAACTTTATCGACGATCGACCAGCCTCCGGGTCTTCCACAAAGAAGAAGAAGAAGTGGACGAAGGGTGCTCGCAAATCGAATCGATCGTATCAACCTGGAGCAAGTCCGAGTCAGCTCGGCGCTAGTAGTTAACGGCGTGCCGATGTAATTCATCGATTGACTATCGATATATCGCGTTTAGACATACGGGGTGTCTAAAAATATTGCGTTAATTCCTCGATCAATTGGAGTTTTTATTAGAACAGATTGAGTCGATTGAAAATATATTCATCCGTCATTAATTTATTTTATTAATTCACATTTATAAAAGAAAATATAATTATGTATTTATTGGAAAATAAATTAAATTAATTAATAACGTATATTAATTATATTTGTATATATAAAAAACAAAAAATGCAAACTGCTTGAATAAGAGATAATCATAATACATATTTTCTTTTTGTTTTAGGTATGTACTTCATATAAATGCTGATTTATTGAACTGCAACTGTGGGATAAAATTTGCCTCTTCAGAGGTAATTATTACTTATACTTCATATCATAAAAATATTCCGACGATAGATGGCCCAGCATTTCTGATAAGAATAGAATCAAAATATTCTTTTGAACATTGGGGTGATATCGAACGGAAGTGGCGAATGACAGAACACCCTGTATATCAATATTCCTCAGTGGATAGGTTAGGTGGTAGTTCTGGGGGGGGGGGCTGTCGCGACTGACACCCGATGGGGTCCTCGACTTATGAGCCGAGTATCGATCTCTCGCGTCCATCGCGATGTTTCTCCCTTTATCGGCGCGTTAACCGGTTGTCGCACCCTTTCCAAGAAGGGGGAAGGTGAGAGGGGACAACCTCGACATTCTGGATTCGTTCCCCTTAATCGTCCAAGATAACTCTCTGCTTTTATCTCGTTATGCTGATCTCTCTCGCGTCGGCAGATATATATCTTTCGCTTTCTGCGACCACCGCTCTCGACTTAAAATCTGAAAAGTTCAGCGGTTTTATTGTCCCCAATCTCGTATTTACAGCTTGCTTCTGCTGGTTCTTATCTAAATTGCGAAAATTTTCGAAAAATATTTCAAGAAAAACTTTCCCAATTTTATTTCGAGCATCGTTGTTGTTTGGAAACAAATGTTACGTTTGCAAATTTGTTTTAATCGCACTTAATCTTCAGCGCAGAAGAATTTCTGTGGCGTAAAAAACCATCGTAAAGGAATACAATTGTGTTTCTGCGCTTGTCTTAACGCCACTACCGTGTCTCCAGATTGGTAATTAGTATTAGTATTAGTACAATATAAAAAGGCATAACATTTTTTACAAGATTACAATAATTGATTAATCATTTGGTTTTATATATATGTATGTACATAAATCTTGTGATTTTAATAAACTTTTTTTACGAATCGTACATATATCCCATGGTGGCAAAAGCTTAACAGAATTTATAATCTGCTGAGAGTCAAAGCAGGAAGAATAAAAAAGACGAAGAAGATTGTGCACAAAAAAATATCATAACTCTTCATCTCACGCGATTCATATATCTTATGTCTCTCAAAGAGAACTGGAATAAATGAATTCATCTATTCATCTATATACTGTATATACTCGCAATATAGCTACAGTCAACCAACAGCAACGGCTATTACACTTTTCAAAAGGCCTCAATCATTACAGTGAGTCCCTGGCGCGTTCACTCACTTCCGTTCGATATTCCTCGTTTATTGCTCATGTCCATGGAAAATGTTCCGCGAATGGTAAACCCTCTCTATGCATCGATCCCGAGAGGCATCGATATCCACGGCAAAGCCGTTCATGGACACAGCTATACCGTGTGGCATTACAACGCAACACCACTGATACCTGTACAATCGACACGGCCCAGTCGTTCTCCACTCGAGACGAGAACGGCAACCGATTCGGTATTCACGGGAGCCCGGAATAATTCCTTGTCTGCGTCCTCGTCTCCCTCGTTCACCCAAACGATATCAAGTCAACGTGAATTGCGCCATGAATCTCCGTGAGAACATTTATTCGCGCGGCGGCCGCGTAACTCTCGTAGATTTAGTACGTTCGTCGTCGGACACACTTGACTAAGGCTGGACATTGCGCCGCAACCGGTTATCGTCCGGCCGATTCCGCTTTTAAGTCCCACCAACGGACACGGAGAGTGAGACTAATTTGGATTCCCCTATGTCGCGCGACGCAGAGGTTTCCGGCAAGGTGTGCGGGCGGCCGGTGCGATCTTCCGGTGAATAATTTCATCACATGGTACACGTTCGCGTATATATATTATTTTTTTTATTATTATTTTTCCATGTTAAGTTTATCCTTTTGAATTTACAGTCGTAAATTAAAGGTACACACTTCGTGTAATAATAAAGAGGAAGGTAGATGTAATTGAATGCCGAGGTGTTAACACATTTGTTTCCAAAAATATTTTAAAACTTATTACTAAAAAATATTTGTCTGAAATCAAGCTTTTTTTTATTTAAATGTCTTGCCGCACATTTTGGTTCATTAAAATTGGACGTAGTTTCCAACGTATAATATATGAATCTATGATCTCTGCACGTGAATCGGCAGAGACACTGCGAGTATCTCGATTATCGATCGCATTTGACACTAGTGGTAGTCGGAGTCTAATTAAAAGTGGAATACGTCACGGATTTCGGTTCGTTTTTGCTAATTACACGGGCGTAAGAGTATTATCGGCCACTCGTACAATGACCAACGAGAATAATACCTCGTAAAGCTCGTAACTCGATTCTTCGTTGAGGCGAGGTATTGTTAACGGTTTTAATCAGCATCTCGCCATGCACTCGTCTCGCGAACACAGGTAGCGACGCGGCACATTAAGGGGAACGTGACGATAAAGCGGACGCGAACTATAAAGAGGTGATCGGTGAAAGTGCTTAAAAGAGGGTAACGAGCGTTAATTTGCCGGCGGAACAATAACTCTTTGTTAATCAACAACACATATACGTTTTTATTAAATAAAAATAATGAAAGTAACGATCGGTAACGCGAATTGTGATTCATTTCGACTAATTTTAAGCCTGTATTTGACAATATAAAGTTTCATTCGCTTCTTCTCTACTTTCCTTTTGTAACTAAGACATTTGGTAAATAAGGAATACACACATTTTCGTTAGACAGTCAGTTATATACACATTTGAAAACACTTTGTTTATTTTATGTTTAAAACTGTATAACTTTCAGACTTTCATTTCTAAATTTTAACAAGTTAAAATATTATGATGCATCATACCGTTCATTTTCGCAGTGTAAGCACAGTAATATCGGGAATTAAATATGAGAAAGAGATTAAAGCTCGAGGGAAAGGGGGTCAGTGCGGTCCTCCGGTTTCGAAGTATCGAGAAAGGAAGAGGAAGAAAGGAGAAAAGGGAAAAGAAAAAAGGCGTGGAAAAAAAAAGACAAGAAGAGCATGAAAGAGCTCGCCGACGGCTCGTTTATTATGCTTTTCGTTTTTTCCTGCTTGCGAACTTCATAAAGAGAATATGTATACTGTGATACCGCCGCTTTCCGAATTGCCTTCCCTTTTACTGAAATTTCTGAAACCCATAGGTTTCTTCGACGTAACTCCGTGCTTTCCACGGAGAAGCCAGTATAGAAACTTTCTTATTATCTTTACCTTGACTCGCGAGAGAACTCGACATTTTTCTTTCTCTCTTTTTTCTTCTTCTAAATTTCTTTCCGACTCGGTCTGACCAATGCAAGGACTTATCCACTTCGGCAATGTTGTTGCTCTCGCTTGCTCCTTTCTTTCGAATGACTCCCCGCGGACTCGCTCTTCCACTCGTTTCGTCCATCTTTTTTCTCCACTGAAAACCGGGCTTGTCTGAAAGCGCAATTCCCGATGCAGCTTCCGTTCCGTGAAAGACATCCGCTTTTCTCAATGCATCCTACTGCGAGGATATCTCCGAGGAAATTCGATTTGTTCGCGAAAAGAAGCACCTCTGAAAGATTTATGATTCTTTATCTTACGTTACATAAAATAAATTAAAAATAGATCAAGCTTAAATTTAGAGATTAGTATATTTTTTTATTTAAGAGAAGAATATATTTTTTCAAGAAGTAAATGTGGAAAATGCTTAAAGTGCTCGAGTTTAAACACATTGCGTGTAATTCTTATCTTAATATATATATATATATATATATATATACTCGTACATATAATTGTAATTAATTAGCGTTGGAAGTTTAGTCCCTTCTCGCTATCCATTAGCTTTGGAGTAGAAGGCGAGTTGTAAACGCGTCTCGTTTTCACGAAACTACAGGCATTAATTTTCCGACTAATTTCTCGGAATAGTTCTGGCCATTGGCGGCGGATATCCCATAGGAACGAGTAAGTCGGTACTATTGCATGCTGCTCTACCCTGCCTTGTTCCCACAGAAACTTAGGAAACAGTCTTCCGAGTATAAAGTCATTCGAGTATCGTGAGATATTTTCCTCGCAACCCGACGACACGAAATGTCGCAGATACGCTTGACATTTAATAAAATATATTTGGACTTGGTCATAGCATATCGAGAGAATTAAATGTCGAGATCGTGATGAGTATAATACGAATATGTATTTATACAACATGTTTGTATTAATTAAACGCAATTTAGAATATAATGCTTAATTAAATTAATACATTAATGGTGTTTTTCATATATATAGTATAATTTCATCTATATTATAATTTTACTTTTAAATTCACATGATGAATTTCGGAAATATCAGTACATGAAAATTAATTACGAGGACATTTAATAGTCTTAGCTAAGAAAATTAATCTGGGAATTGTTTCTTGATTTTTTTTACGTAAATGATTCTCGAAATGTAACCAATTTTTCTGAAAAAAGTAAGTTAAAAGCCAAATAAATATTAAATGGAATAAATACATTAAGTAGCTTATTGTGACAGTATTTCTTAAAAATACAACTTTTAATTAACGTAACACTTTTTTATTATCGATTTTCGATGGGATATTAAAGATTTATAAAGAACGGTTAGTAAAAAAAATTATGTTAAACAATCTATACAAAACAATATTTTACAATTCATATTTTTTCACTTGGGGTGTAAAAAGATGGCTATTTCCGGATTAATTAATAATGATTTCAAAAAACGTGATTATTTCAAATTAAAGAGAGAAAAAGAAAGAAATTATAATTCTTTATATTCTAAATCTTCATTACTAATCCGTTTTCAATAAGCGAAATTTCTTTTTTAGCGAGGAAAATAATTGCTTCCGCAATAGGAGGTTAATATTGATATCCGTATGGATCGATTTCCTTAGTCGAGTATCCACTGAGACCTCGTAGTCGTCTGCCACGATGCACCATGAGAAAGTAAGGAGTTCACAAGGAGGGCTATCTGCAGGACAGGGAGAACAAGGGGATTACGGGGGAAAGTAGAAGGAGAGTATCGTATATGCTGCGACTAATTCATTACGGTTCGCCGGCGTGACTTATTGCTCCGGTGCCAGAACGCGCGCGGCCACCGTGTATATATTCGCCGTATGTATTCGCGCCATGTATGTACACACACTCGTCATGGACTGCCCTTCTGCATGCATATGCTGCTGCATATACTATGCGAACTCCTCTATTCACTGTAGTTGCAGTAGCCGCCGTTGCCGCGCGACGTATTCACTGAATCTACCAATTATTTCGCTCAATCTCTAGTCGCGCGCAATGTCGTCGGGTTATCCGGGAAATGGATATCGATTCTGTTTCACTTAGCATTTTCACTCGTGAACGGCCGAGCAAACGCTAATCTCGCGGAAATATGTCATTTCTCAAAGACTGTTGGGACTGTTTGGTAACTTCTTTTTTCTTTCTTTTTCTTCTTATTTTATTATTTGTATATACTCGAATCGCGAAATACAGATCAGGATAAATTCTCACCGGCAAAGATATACAATGCGGAATTGCATTTTCAGACATGCATTTATGTTTCATACTTGGTTAATTATTACCGTTTCATTATTTATTATCGTATAGTAATTGGTTTTGTTTATTGTATGCTCGTTTCATAATACACGCTGCTGAATTATCGCATGCTTTTGTGCCCGACGAAAGGTCGACATGCACGTTAATCGCATTTGACATCGGTTGTTTGGTACATACGGACGGCAATGTGACCCGGCGCGGCGCAATATATTGCTCGCAAGTTCGCGAGTTGTTACTGGACATGGGGTTCCGTAAAATAATAGTTTAAATTGCTTTTGGCGCTCGCGCGCGCGAGTAAATAGTAACGAAGGCATAATGGCGTTCCGCGGCGGACGGCGCGGCAGCATCAGCAGCATCTATATCAACTACGTAGTTAATGAAATCGTGGTTAATGAAATATGTTGGCACGAAGAAAAATGGCTCTGGAGAACTGTTACGTCGAGGCTGAAAGGGCTGAATGCGCCGAAACGGATGAGACAATTAGTTAGCTATTGCCATGTAGCGGTAATTAAACTTATGGAAATTACGCGCGTCGGTGCTCGGCAAGTGAAAGAAAAGTGTAGGGAGCAGGGAAAATGAATGCGCGGATATTACAAACGTGTTCTGCAAAACGTGATATAATAGCAGAACCTGGCGTTAGAGTAATTAGTTACGTGTAAAATGGCATTGTAATGAAATTTTGAAAAACACGTTATTGTAATGAAATGTCCATTCAGCCAGCGGTCGTCGCGAAACAAGAAAATTCACATTTTTCGTTTCGCAATTATATAGGCGTATTGTTCCCTAAAATATCAGATTGTTAGTTAATTTCGTTTTCGCAATTATATAGACGTATTGTTCCCTAAAATATCAATTGTCATTCATGAGATGTTCTCACGAAGATAAAAAAATTTATAAAAAGATAAAAAGAACGTGGCGTAAGAAAATCATCTCTGATATACAACCTTTAATTATCCGAAAGCATCGATGGTAATTAATACAAGTAAAATATGTAAGCCTATGTAAAGTTTGGTGCGTAAATTATATATTCCTGACGCAAAAAATAATGTACATAAATCGCCAACAATTGGGATGTACTCATCAAACGAAGTTAAAGTTAAATGTAAACGTTTCAATTTTAGATTTGAGTCCTCCTTTTGATAGTTTGTATTTGACTTACACTGAAGAAGACTCGAAACGTTTGCGTTTACTTCAACTTCGTTTAGCTATCGCATTAGAAATATATAATTTATGTATGTGGAAGTTTAACTTAAGCATTTTACTTGTTTATTTTTGAAGCACTAATGTTACTATTTTATTTTTATATATAAACTGTGTATAGAACTGCGGAATTCAACATCTTGTGCGCGACGTTCTATTATAATCCTTCGCCTTCTCATGTTTGCTTATCTGTATCACAGCACATCGTTAAACTCTCAGCATTGTCGCGCATCGCCGAGCGCAGCGCACATCCTAATTTTGACATGAACCATGATAACAGATTGATTCCTCCTTCCCACTTCTCTTCTCCTCGGTCCATTCTGCGTTACCTGGAGAACTAACGCGGTTGCGGAAACCGCTTGGATCAGCCCGATGGCTACGTAACGCGCGCTGCGGTGCATCATACTTGTACCGAGCTGGACACTAACGAGCATCCCTGGAAGGTTAGTCGAATGCTTGGCTGACTGGGCGCGCGCAGTTGGCCTGTCGGTCAGTCGCTCGGTTCATCAGTTGACCTTTGGTTAGTCCATCGTTTCGAAATTCGCTGTTCGCTAAGATGCAAGAGCTGCCGTCGGGATTTGATTGAACGTTTTGTGTGCGCACACTTCTCAGTCTTTTCACCGCCGGACATCTCTCTCTCTCTCTCTCTCTCTCTCTCTCTCTCTCTCTCTCTCTCTCTCTAGAAACGTTGCGAAAGAGCTGCGCATTGGCGGCTTAGAAAGATATTCTTTGAAGATATTTGTCGGATGATATGTCTTCAGCGTATCTCGTGATTAAAAAAAAGAAAGCTTGAAAAAGCTGCTTTTTCACAGAAAATTGCGAGAAAGCTAAAGCATAATTTCAGCGTCATGAATATAACGCTATAATAAAAGTTAATAAAGTCCGCAGTAATGTTGGAGTTCCCTGGAAGAAAATTTATTGAAAATTCTGCTTTATTGTAGATAATTAGTATTATATAATATTTGAGAATACAGAATGGCATAAATCTATTTAATAAAGCAATTGTGTCAAAGAAAGATTTTTCTACGAGACTTTGTAAATCATGGAAGCAGATGTACTCGTAGGATGCAAAAGTCTCGTATAGATGCCGCGAACCAACAATGCCCACGGCGGCGTGTCTTTAAAAGCTCGGTAAATTACGACGCGTCGTAAAAAGTTCATGATGCAGTCATCAGGTGGTCATTAGCGACAAACCGCACCGGTAACGTAATAAAGAACGAGATCGCGGTCTTGTCTTATACGTATACAGGGATGTACTAGCCGGGGCTTTTCTTTTGTCCGAGATAGGAACGAAAGGGTGAGGAAGGGAGAAGGGTGAGCGAGAGCGAGAGCGTGTATCTCGATATTTCATCTTGTCCGACTTTAATTAGCCCGCGTGGCATATCGCCGCTCGAAGCGAGCAACCGCACTCGGGACTTTTTCGATGAGATTAGATCGCGATTACTGGATCCGCGCGCGGATAGTCAATAGAAAGCGAAAGAAGAAAGGAAAAGAGAGAGAAAGAAAGCGAAGGTAGTCTTGTGTTAACGTTTTTCAAAGCTCTTCGCTTTGC
>Ga0157364_1005570_pt1 | contig 12835 bp, 2 predicted proteins | sample AttsexASBM2_FD_111476 | JGI IMG/M metagenome (GOLD analysis project Ga0157364, IMG submission 111476) | Fungus gardens microbial communities from leaf cutter ant in Ribeirão Preto, State of São Paulo, Brazil - Atta sexdens ASBM2 | ecosystem: Host-associated > Fungi > Mycelium > Unclassified ... | reverse complement strand
GTAACTGGATGAATTTAACATTATGTATAGATATATTTTCTGTATATATTTTCTCAGAAACAAATACAATCAACAAAAACAATGTTAATAATGTTAACAAAAATAAATTTTAGGGACTTATTAAAGTACTGTAATAAATTATAAATAAAATAATATAATAAATCATAAATAAAATATCTTTATAGCATAAAAAATAAAATTAAAAATTTACAAGATATTATTGCAATAAATGCGGTTCCACGACATGACTGATATACTCAACTTTACGCACATTCACTAACTTGGCCGCATTCATATGAATAATTTTGCACACATTAAGTTTGTCTATTTTTAAATAAAGTTTTAATATAAAAAATACAATTTATTATTTCAATACGTGTATAGAATTTTGAAATAAATATCAAATCATCTCATGCGCAACTTACTGGTGCCATATCATCGTATCAGCATTTGTCAAATTTACCAAAAGTTTCTAAAAAAATTTTTTACAAAAATCTTACATTAATTTCCTTTCAAGAATATTGTATCTTTTTTTAATTCCAATTAGTGCTGTTTTTGATCTATTTTATTTTGGAAATCATTTCAAATTTTACGAATAAAAAAATGATGAAAGTTCGCATTTCTGCGTTTTCATTTGTTTGAGGAGCTGTCGACAAGCGAGGGTGAAAGAGCATAGAGGTAAAATTTCATCGCACTCACCAAAGCGCCAAGGGCTTTTGCTCCGACAGTGTTCTAACAAGTTTTCGAAGAAAACGATGTTTTGTCACGAGGTCGCTCACTTTAAGACGCCATAAAGCAGAAAATAGTTCACATCAGACTGTCGTGATATTGTATCACAATAAGTAATATATAGAACACAAAATATTGTCAAAGTGAATTTAATACTAATAAGGTAACTGGATTCTATCTACCTAAGCTTTGTAATTTTTTTTCTAATTTTTTGCTAAGTCCAACATTGAAAAATTATGGTTAGATTCTATTACTTAATTTAATTAAAATAATGGAATTAAAGAAATTTAATTCAAAAAATTTAATTCGAATTGATTTAACTTAAATTTATTATTATTAGTTAAATTTATTATTATAAGTTATTATTTATTGAGTGCATACACAACATACACACACATATATTAGAATGCTTTTTACTTTAAAACTAACAATAAGCAATTCGACTGTAAAAATGGGTTAAATAATTATAGTTGTTTTTTAAACCACATGTTTTATAATAAATAATAGTATTATATACAAGTATAGACATACTTAGAAGTAATAAATAACAAAATTTTATCCAACTTAAGGAAATAATTTAATTTAATATTTAACAATGTATGTGCATGACTTATTAGTGTTATCTGTTGAATTCATCGTGTAATTACCTACAAATAGCGAGTAAGCCATATTGAGTACAACAGACAATAGAGTTCTGTTATCTTACTTCGCTTGGCATGATACACGATATAGTTTGAACTAATAATGTTGTGTAAATTTTATTTCCCGCAGAGTAGCTTGTATAATACACTATGTAATACATTAAGTAATGTAATAATCATAATGTAATAACCATAATTATGCAATTTTATATCAATTAATATTAAACAATTACATTACATTTGCGTCCATTTTTATCTGTTTAAGTATATGTTATAATTACTAATAACATCTTAATGATTGTTACGATTTAAATTACATAATAAATATTTATATGATATACGGTTGGATAATAAAGTTACGAGACTGATTTTTTTACTTTTGTTAACAATCCTGCAGCCTGTAACTATTGATTATGTTCAGAGATATCAAAAGATTTATGGATTTTCTTCAGAAGTGCCAAAGTTTACAGGTTATCGCCATGTCACCATCCATTGTTAACGCCAACGTTTCGTGAACCTTGCCGTTCACTTCATCAGGGCGAGAAGTAATAGGAATGGATCGCGACACGGCGGTAACCCATAAATCCTTTGGCACTTCTGAAGAAAACACCTATAAAAACCTTAAAAGTATTATCACTGATTATGTTTTACTTCGATTTTTTCCCTTTTCTCCAACTGACGAGGTTCTTTCAGTCTAAATTGCAACTTAAAGTATTACATAATGTTTGAGTTGCTTGTAACGAAAATGAAATTGTGTAATATCACACAGTGATATGCCATCTTTTTTGTAAAATTCGACAAATTCAGCGATAATGCAAAAAAGCTTGTTGTAGTTTTCCATGTGTTACGGACACAGAAAAAATAATATATCACTGTATGATACTCGATTTCAATGTAAAACTCCGTGCTACAGCTTGAACAAGTTTTTTTTTTATCATGTCATATCAGCCGAGTTTTGCACAAAAAAAGCATATCATTGTGCGATATTACGTGATTCTATTTCCGTTACAAACAACACAAACATGTCTCTTTAAGTTGCTATTCCAGAAAAAACGCACAGCTTCGCCAGTTGGCGAAGTTAAAATAGAGAATGAAAGATAAAAAATGGTCAGTTTTAGGTTGATAACATAAAAGGAAAAAAAATTGGCATATTAATGTACGTTATTATTTTCTTATTCGACTGTATACTTATATAATTTAAAGAAGAAATTATAAATAAGCATCTTTAGACATACTATTCTTCCTTATTACAATTAAAGTACATGTATATTGATAAATAATAAATATATAAGGCACGTTAAGAGTCTAAAGTATACAGTATAAATTTTATGTTGAAAAACTAAGAAATTACAAAATAAACGTTAATATATTCTAATCGATTATAACATGTTTCAGTCTCTAGATTAGATCCTCTTCAGATATAAACACAAAATTGTTATCAATAAAACAATATTAATAGTCATGGAATTCGATGTATACATCAAAAGACTGGATGAAAGTTGAACAGAGGAAATTGTTCATCAAAAGATTGGAAGACCGATTGAGAGAAAGAATTTCTTAATGTTCTAACAATATAAATTTTATTAATTATATTAAGATCTAAAGTAAGCAAACACGTTATCTCGATAAAACACTCACCAATCTTTTAGAAGAGTTATTGTATTTCGTTAATACGATAGTCGTCAAAATTACTTAGTGTGATTATAAATATTATACGTAGTCCAATAAATAAGAGTAACAAAATCATATTTCATATAAAAATTCTCCAATGAATAAAAAATAATAAATAAATTATATGAAAAGATGTAAAATCAGTCATAGAATAAAATTAAAGATGTATAATTGTTACAATGGTCACACACTATAAACGAAAAATAATCGAACAAGTGTGATCTTGGCAATGTAAAATCAGACCTTGTTTACAATCGGAATATATGCTTTATGTAAATCCTCAGTATCATTTTGAAGATTAAAGTTATTTTTTTATTTTTTAATATGTAACATCTCCGAAACTAACCGTTTAATATAACATGATTTTTCATCAACGATTTCAATATTACTCCAATCGAAATCAGTTATAATAGAATGGGAAGACGTATTCCAGCGTATATGATTTCGATGTTCAGAGATTCGCGTTTTTTAACTGTATTCCCGTCTATCCTATGTATATTGACATGTATATTGATTTCATACTGTGTAAAAAATAACATAAAAATAATAAAACAATACTCATAAATTTTCTAAAAAATACCTCAATGTATTTTAAAACGTCACTAAATAAAATATGTAAGTAGAAATTCTCTGCTCAATTTTTCTTTTATGATACACCTACAAAATTTAAAAGATATCTATAAATATTCAAATATTGAAATGTTGACCTAGTCAGTAGATTTAATTAGGCATTTACTAATTAATTCACTCTCCAACTTGATAGGCCTTTGAAAAGTCGTATAAATACTATAAACGGCGAATCCTCCGAATGAGAGAAATCTTTTTATTTCTGATATACAATGTTCTCTTTTATTTCAACTTATAAAGTTATTTATAAAGCTCTCTCGAGTGTAAAAACATTTTATAGTCAGTATGTAATAAATTTTTCAATAAAAATTTGGTAAATAATAATCGGATTTATAGATTAATATAATATAATATTAATATAACATATCTATATAACACATAATTAAACATTCGATAATTTATATATCGAGTTTAATCTTTTAAATACTAATGGTTTCTTCGGGAACATTATGTTGGCAACAAGTGATAAGATCAATCTATCATATAAATATAGCTCATTTATTTTTGAGTTTCCAAAATTTTTTAACTTATCAGATACTAAAATTGTTATTTGACATGCAAGTTATCCTTTTTTTATGTCCCATAAAAACACATATAACATCTTAATTTTATTTATTTTTAAAAAAGTTTTCTAAAAAAATTTTCCATAATTTTTATAATGTAATTAACAACATAATAATTATTAAAAGATACATTATTTGTTTCATGTATATAAGAATATAAATTCAAATTCGTTCAACAAAAGAAAAAATTAATGAAATATAATATTTTTATCCTTTATCGTTATTATTTTAATTTTAATGTTTTAATTTTAATGTTGTAATATTTTTGTTGTTTTAAATACAATAAATATTAAAAAATTATTATTTAATTGGTTTGTTCAAAATATCAATTTTATTAAATATCAGTAGATAGCAATTAAATATCAATAGATAATATTTATAATAAGCATGACTGCTATGAAATGTATAGATGTAAAAATGTAAAGTATATTAAAATATAAAGTAATTTATTTATAAAGATAATATTTTTAAAAGTTTAATGAAAAAATAAATAGAAAATTATTTTTGATAATTTAAAAAAATTCATGTTTATTAGTAAATGAAATTATTATGTTAATGAAAATGTATGCAACGTAGAATAGATTTACAAAACATTTCATGAACCATACGTAAACTATTTATATTATTCACATTTCTCTAAAATATAATTGACTTTATGTCAATCATTGATATGCCTTAATCCTTAATATAGTGGCAGAAATCAGTTTATTTACGTTTTTAAATCAGTAAAAAGAAAATTTTTTGGAAACAATCTTTTAGCGTTTAGAGCAAAGTGCGAAGTAAATCCTATTATGATCTCTTGAGAATAATTTTGAGAATTCGTTACTGATATTAATGATAACAAGTGGATATTAAATTCAATTTTAATATAATCTCTCGCTTTGATAAAATTTCAAGGTTGGCTGGCCATCGAAGTTGAAGTGGCTATCTGTTCGCTGATTGCGTCAGATTGTCTTGATGACAGATTGAATTTGAGCAAAAGAATAAATTTTTAATAAAAATTCTTAATTTTTATTAAAAATTTATTCTTTTGCTCAAATACAAATACAAATTCTTTCCAAAGTTGGAACTTTATAATTTTGAAAGCATAGCTATTGATTAAGGCATATCAATGATTTTAATTGATAAAATCGATATACTTTAGAGAAATGAATAATATAAATAGTTTACGTATGGTTCATGAAATGTTTTGTAAATCTATTCTATGTATGTTGCATACATTTTCATTAACATAATTAATTTCATTTACTAATAAATATGAATTTTTTTTAAATTATCAAAAATAATTTTCTACTTAGCTTTTCATTAAACTTTTAAAATATTATCTTTTTTAAAAATATTATCTTTATAAATAAATTACTTTATATTTTAATATACTTTACATTTTTATTGTAATAAATAAAAAGAAACCGTGAAATTTATTCTACTGTGATAAAAAGTACAAGATTAATCATAAAAGACGTCGAAATACTAAGGCTTTAAAAATGGATAAATATCGTATATTTGAATGTAATATTTATGTAATATTTCGCCAATTTGATCAACATAAATAATAATAAATTTTTGCTTCTTACTGATCTTAAAAATATTTTATATGTTTTATGTTTATAAGTAAATATTTGACTTTATTATATTTTAAAAAACACTTCCTTATTGTAAAATAAAATTATCGTTTGATTTTTTCATGTGTTTTTTCGTGTAAATTATCAATTTATTACATTATAAGTTTAATTTAGTTATTTGTTACTACTATAATTATTTCATTTTTAAATTAAAAAAGTTGTGCACAGAATTAATTATTTAAGTTATTATATATTTATATAAAATAACATTTTTATGTTATATGTATGTTATATTTACATTTCATTTTTATATCAATTCATTTTTAAAAATAAAAGAAAAATTAAAATAAATATATTTTTTTTATAAAACTGAATAATCTGTAAATAACAAATTTTCTTTGTTCTTCATCACATTCACATTCTAGAATAATCATTTTCTTTAAAAAACACAATAATGTTATGTTTTTTCTTAAAGTTCAAAGTTTCAATTTTTTGAAACACGTATTTAAAATATTTTTAAAAATAATGTAAGAAAAATAAAAATTTTTAAGCAAGCAATTTTTTTTTTCGAAATTTACTTTATTATTTATAACTTTTTCATTAATAAATATATATATATATACATTTATTTAATATCATTATGTTTCTTATATAGCGTTTTAATTGAAAAACAATTTGTTACAATATGGCCAATCTTATAAAAGTTATAAACAATCAAAGTTGGATATGTCTGGCAAAAATAAAAATTGAAGTGTACATAAGTGAAATGTAAGGAGAAAATTACGAAAGTATAAATAAAGCTAGGAGACAAAAATTAAGACAAATGTAAAAGAAGTGTAAATGCATACACGAACATACTTGATTAAATATGGTCTCTTTTGCTTGTTTGTGTTGAATATTTCTCATTCGAGTTTACTATTATTGATTATGTATTATCTATAGCTCAATGTAAAATTACATACAACAACTACAAAACAATGTTCAATGATCTATTGAACCTAAGAGATCTCATATACATATATTTTGTCTTAAAAATCAATAAAGTTGCATAATTAATTATAATCAAAATTAAAAATATTTGTTAATGTCAAATATATGTCAAAAATTTTACATTCAACATAATAATTCCTGTATCTTTTGCTCCTATATGAGCTCGTATACAAAAATATTAACTGTATAAAAAATTATATATTTTTTGATATTTAAACTTCTTGGAATTGATAAAAATAATTTAAATTTTAATTACTTAAATGTTTTTCACATATGTGTAAATAACTTTATTCGAACGTACATATACCTTACTATAATTTAAATATACTTATCACAAAGGATGCAATTATAGATGTTTGACTCGTGTTACTCTTCAGAAATTTCATAAAAGATATTTTATTTTACGGTTCCCGGATAGTGACATTTGCGGCTCTGTTCTCTTTGCTTATTACTTGCAAGGTTCATTAGTAGAGTGCATCGTAATTGATACGGAATAGCGGATGACATAATGATTGACACGCAGCTGATTTATATAATTTACCATTGTTCAAAGATACATAAGCTGAAATCTGTCGCAATGACAAATAAGCTTATCACATGTTAAAGAGTAATAGATTATGCTTCGTATCTATCATAATCTATTATAGTTTTTTAAAAGTGGGATATTAATGGAATAATCGAGAGATTCATCATAAGTGTGTTTATGCCTTCCATTTTATCTGATTACAAAATAGATATAATTTTACATGTCACAATTGTCAATTCCTCGATTTTTCATTTTCTCGAAAATTACTTTACCTTAGCAAAATTTATTAAAACTGAATTTATTAAAAGTCAATTATTCACTTATTTCATAGAAATTCACAGAAAAAGAATCTGATTGCATTGATTGAAATTCTGATTAAAAATGGACAAATCAAAATTTTCTGATTAAATCTATTATAATTCTAGTGAAATAATCAGAATTCTGATTGATATGATCAGAATCTTCTGGGTCTTTAACTAGAAATTTTTCTCAGTATAGCCATTGTTATTTGTTATCACCAGATTTATTTATATTTATATTTAAGCTATATTGCTAAAAAGAATTTAGCAATATAATTTTATAATATACTATTTGTTTAATATTTTAAATATTTAATATGTTTTATTTTTCTTTATCTTTAATGTATCGAATAAATAAAAACAAATTAATATAGTAAAAATTATATCAAATATTTTTAACGCAAAACATAAAATTACTTAAAAAGTATAATTAATCTAATAGTAACTTCTCTAAAAAAGCATTAGCACAATAAGATGCAATAAAGTGAAATTGGAAAGTGAATTGGAAAGTTAAAAACAACTAATAAAATTTTTAAAATTAAAAATAATTTCAAAAACTTAAAAATATATATAGTATTACATTATAATTCTGATAGAAAACTATATCTTTTTGTCCTTCATAATATATTTATTTTCCTCGTGTATTCTTTAAAATAAAAAGATTAATTATTCTAAATAATAAATAATAATTTGTATTAGTTTAATTACTATTTTGTGTAATTGCTATTCGAATTCATCAAATAAGCATATATTATAACATATATTTATTTTAATGGAATATTGTTTTTGTTTAAAATTTGTCGATTGATTAGCATTTCATAGAAGAGAAAATGAGACAGTTCTAGGGCACTATGCTCCAATACCGGGTTAAGATCACGTCCGCGAGAGACCCTTGTGTGTTCGCGACGTGTAAATGTGGCAGGAATTAATTGCCAGCTCGTCGCCCGAGAAGTGCTGGCCGTCGCTTTTACGATCAATTTGCCATCCGGGTTCGGCAGTACCCTGCTCGACAGCAACTGCCACTCGGTCGTGTTTCATTAACAGGACAAGAAGCGGGATCTTGACGGGACACATCGGATTTCCGGCAAGATGACGATGGCAATGACTATTTGCGGGAACAAGGCATTTCGATTACCATGAACGGTCCTTTGGTATCTCGGTCGGAGGATTTACTGTCAGCTTTACGTCAGCACAAATTCGTTATGTCCACTAAATATCACACTAATTGAAACAATTACGTAATATTACATCAATGAATAATGCTATAAATTGTTTTAATTTGTATGTTATCCCTTCATTGCATGTTATAATTAAATTTTTATATGAAATATATCGTCTATATCATCGTATCACTTTTGAATATATTTCCAGTTTTTAAACTATATTTCTTAAACAAAAGCTAAAAAACTTTGGAAACATAAATAACAATTAAAAAATGTCTTCTATCAGATAATATAGCAGTTTTTATAATACAATTTGAAATTTTGTAATCATTAAGTTTTTGTAAGATAAGCAAACACATGAGCGTTTAATAAAATAAGCCCTAAAACTTTTCTTTCATAAAAATTATCTGTATAAAATATTTACAAGTTAATGTATTGTATATGAAAATTTTTTCGCTTTGTATAAAATGTTTTTTTATTGATTTATATATATATTTTATGCTATTCCGCAATACGCAAAATGTGGCAATTTTTTCATAAAACTTTAAAGAAAATTAATAATAAATGATGTACAATCAATATGATGTATGTGTATAATGCAATATATGTATAATCTTCAAATAATGTATAATCTTCAAATTAAATATCAAATGTATTCTAATTCTTTTTAGTCTATCATTTCAGAGACGTGGTGACCTCTTCTGCATATATCTATTGATACAGAAAAAGAGTCTTCAGTTTTTAACTGAGATCCGGATAGTATCATATTAGAAAAAGTTTTCATGGCAAAGATACTCTGTGATTTATCATTGTCTTTCGAAAAGTGATGATCAAATAAAATCTGATATGTGTGCTCTAGGTAAAATTCGAACTTGGATCTTTGATACAGAGAGTAGCCACGCAATCCTCTACGCAATCCACGATCGCCACAAATTAGGTTAATGAAATGTAAAATCATTTCATAGCGTGTAACATTAAATAAAAATTTGCACTAAAAAAACATTATTTTCGAAAAAAATTATTTTGAATACGTTTAGAACAAATAATATCGAATATTCGTGCAAATAGAAAGAATAGGTCAATGCATATACATCAAGTCTTGTCTTTGAATTTATTGAGATAGTTAAAACTCTTAACTCGTAGTTTCAAGCATAACAATTAAAAACTAACAAAACTGCAAATAAAGTCACTTTCTCAAACTGCAATTTAAGTTTGTAAAACCAGAAAAAAAAGTGTTTTGGAAAAAATAGTTGATATTTCGCATGCATTATAACTTCGTGCAGATAGCACTTTACAAGGATAGGACGCAACGACCGTAAGAGTCTAAATGTACTTAATATATATATATACATGTACGTGTTACGCGAATGCACTCAGAGCATCTCTTCCGTTATATGAATATAATTTTCAGAAAAGGCTATGCTATAGAAGCTCGTCGCATGTAAAACATCATTCTATGATGAGGACATGACACAATGCATTATTTAATAGATCGGTAAAGTGCAATATGATCCTATTATCAATAGCTCAATACGATCCATCGCTAGTATCGCTTCCGTAATAGTTCCTAAGAGAACTGCAATCGCATTGAATAGTGCTTCGACACCACAACGACGAAATAACTTTATTGCCTGTTGGAGATATCAAAGGTATTTTATCAATATAAAGTATTACATTTTATTACAGTGCAAGATATACATATTTCGTTTTCAAATTTGCATAATTTATTTACATAATTTATTTTTAGAAAATGTGTATTTTTCTTCATAATTTTGATTATATAATCAATTTGATATTGATTTTTTTTGTTAATAAAGATTTTATCGGTTCTCCTCTTCTTTTTATTATCCTTAAAATTTTTTAAATCAAATATTTATGTATAAAATTTTATTGAAGTTTACACAATATAAATTTACATAATATAATCTAAAAAAAAAAATTTTTTTCTTAATGTTTATATGACAAAAATTTTAATCTGAAAGGAGTATAATTTTTAGTCAAAATTTATAAAACCAGAAATCTATCAACATAATGAATAAAATAAATCTTAAAACAATAATTTTTTTAAGTGTAACTTTTAAGAGAAATACTTTAGATATACATTATAAAGTAATAAATAATAGTAAAACATAATTTGTAGTCGACTTCATCATAAAATAAGATTTCTAGGAAATTAGGAGTCATAATTATCAATTTTGCACAAAAATTTTGAGCAAAATAAATAACTTTTACAATGCTTCATTAATAAAACTTTCGTATTGGACACGAATTTTATATGCGAAAACTAGCGTGATTAAAAAGAAGCAATAGTGAGATTATTTATTAAACCTATCTTACATTCATTTAATGTGCGGTCTATTTTGTATAATAATATACTTTGTCATTATAATGTGTTTGATTAAGATTTACATAATCTGAAATGTATTAAGAGACAGAGATGGGAATTTCATCGAAATCAAAAGTAGTATTTCACCGAAAGAAATTTTATGTTGAATGAAATCTGTCACGCAAGCAGTAATACGAGCTAAAAACGAATTGCCATAAGTTGAGGAAGCAAGTACGTTGAAATCTTTTATTAATACCAAAAGCTTCATGCTTCATGGGTGTTGTTATTATAGTTCACTTCTCCATCATATATTTGCATATTATACACAGCAGAACTCGAAGAAAAATAAATCGGTACGGCACTTATACTATTTCATTGGAAGAAATTCCGTGTCGGATAATATCGCGCACGCGACAGTGGCGTGAGCAGAAAACGGCAATGACGAGTGAAGAAAATAATAACGGTACAAAATGTATGTAATTTTAAATTAATAAACATCATAAAAACTAAATGTGATATAATTAAAAAAAAAACGAAAAAATGTTTAATGTACAAATCAATATATTAATCTCTGTGGCTTTCACAAAGACCGTTTGCTCATTGAATCCATTCTCTGTGTAATTTACTAAAAATGCGTAAAGAAAAAAAAAGGATAGGTAAACATTGAGTTCAACAGAATTTATCCGAAGAAAGATTGAATGGTAAATAGATTGTACAATTGTTCGTTACACAGCTAAAATGAAGCTGAAGAATAAGAGGTCAATAGCGAGAGATGAAAGAATTCATTTGGTCAGTTACTTTATTTCTCACTCGTAAATCCGAGTATGAATGGCTCACGAATCTTCAATTAGTCGTCAATTTCGTCAGTACTGAATTAAGCTCTTCATTGAATAAAATGACGTGCTACACGTCGAGATAAAAAGAAAGGCATATCATATCATAATAGAAAATTGTCACTCACGAGTAAAAGTTTGATAATAATATTCACGTAGATTATTTTACTTCAACGCATAAAATGAATTATTCGTTTGATCTCTTGTCGGATCTAATAGTTTTCTTCAAGGAAATTTATAACTTCTGCTATTGTAACTAAAGGTTTGTAAAGAAAATAATGTGACTCTTCAATTTTCTATTTAAATGGAATTATCAGTATCTGATTCATATTTAATCTTCAAAGAGAACTGCAGAGTTTTTTAAATCACGATAAAGTTTCACTCTAGGAAGAAATATATGTTTAATATATAATCACATAACATGACACTGATTTCGAGACGTTATAACATTTCTCAGCTCTTTAAAGGTTAAAGGACACGAAAAGAAATATCTCTGAAACTTTTCTCGTATGTTTGCGTGAAATTATATTTTATTTGTTTAAATGTATATATATTGTCTCTCAATATAAACATTGCAAAATATAAATCATTTTAATGGAGTATAGAATTTTTTCAACTAAAATGAATTGAATGTGCTTCTTTTCCTTTTTTTTTTTGCAAAATCAGTTACTTAACTTGATTTCAAAATTCATAAGAGTTTTGCATTTCAATTATTTCTATTTAATATTTAATATTTAATATTTAATATTAATTATTGTTCAAAAATGTTCAAAAAAGAAGAAGCGTGTGTGTGTGTGTGTGTGTGTGTGTGTGTGTGTGTGTGTGTGTGTGTGTGTGTGTGTGTGTGTGGGTGTGTGTGTGGTTGTGTGTGTGTGGGTGTGTGTGTGGGTGTGTGTGTGTGTGTG
>Ga0157364_1005569_pt1 | contig 12836 bp, 8 predicted proteins | sample AttsexASBM2_FD_111476 | JGI IMG/M metagenome (GOLD analysis project Ga0157364, IMG submission 111476) | Fungus gardens microbial communities from leaf cutter ant in Ribeirão Preto, State of São Paulo, Brazil - Atta sexdens ASBM2 | ecosystem: Host-associated > Fungi > Mycelium > Unclassified ... | reverse complement strand
CTCTCTCTCTCTTTCTCTCTTGTTTTTTCCTCTTTATATTTTTCTTCTTATTGTACGTGACGTATCGGTAATCGCGACTCGAGAAACAATCGGAAATTTCGGGGAGTGGATGGAACGTGAACCTCGATCGATGTCCGTGCGCAGACTGCCCGCACCATCGTCGTCGGTTGCCTCGCGTTCGTCATACTACGGTCCCTCGTTGCGTCTTTCTCTTGCGCATGTTTCCGCTCTTTCGTTCTTTCCCCCACCGCATGCTCCCATCTCCCGTCCCGCTCACACATGCACGAATTTCCCTTTAAAATTAATTAATTACATAATAATTATAATTTTTATTAAAATGTCAAAATTAACAAGAGAAGTATAAGTTAATGTACAGTATAAAATAATATGCAATAATAAAAGAAATGTACCTCAAAAGGCATATCAGCATAATGTTATCTTGAAGTCTAAATTTATAATAATTACAAAAACAGTAATTACAGATAACAATTACAAAAACAAAATTACAGATAATAACACATTGTATGAAAACAAAATCATATATCTATATATTTGCATATACATTAATAGAAATAAATTACAGAATAAATTACAGAATAAAACAGAAAAAAAATTGTAACGAAAAAGTGATATTATTTATCGCTAAGAATTTTTTAATGTTAAGTGCAATAAATTTTACCGAACTTTTTATGCTATTGATAATACTATATATTATACGTTGTCATATGGTAAGAAAAAATATTCAAGAAGATTTAGGAATAATTTATTTTGATATTGACATGTAGCAATAGTGCAGAGATTATCGTGGGCTAATTGCATTAAAACATAATAGCTATCGCACAACTGACAGTAATTTAAACTTCTTCACTCCTTTTAAGCCAATGACACCTACAAGTTTTTCGTAGGATGTCACTTCTTTCATCATTTTCTTTTCTTTTCTTTCGGTATTCAGTTCACCATTCTCTCCATAAATATCATTATGTTAAGTAGCAACATTCATATAATTATTATTTAACAACACTATTTATCATTTCTCTTATATAATCTCACAAAAATTTTGCCAAATTTTATGTTATAAAGAATATAGTTACAATATAAAATACAAATATACACATGAATTTTGCATTAATTTTGTAAATTTGTGATAATTACATTTAATTTTATTAAAAAAAAAATTTAATGTTTTTATCGTTTATATTAATATTTCCATTGTTTATATATAAAATATTTTTATTGTAATAAAATAAATTAATTATGTATTGTACTCATATATTAAACATATTGTTTAATTAATAACATATTATATGTCAGTTTATGCACTAAGAAACATCTGTTTAATAATCATAATATTTAAAATAATTCGATCAAAATTTTCGGCGAGATTAAATTCACTATTATTATTAATATATTTGAAATCAGTAATAAACTCATATAAAAATAATGAATTCACATAAATCATTTTGTTAGCATTTGTATCTTCATATTTCTGAAAATTGTACAATTATTAATAGATGAGTCGAAAGTTACATAATTAATAATAATACGTAAAACGATTTCACAATCAAGAAATTTATTTTAACTACACAATATATTTTGTTCCACTCGGTTGGAGGTCTAAGTCCGAAGCTCGTTGTCGGTTATGACGAGACATCATTAAGATTCCGTACGTCAGTTTCAAAACCAACTGACATTTGTTCTTTGTAAGTGTGAGTTAGAAGAAGGGCACCACACCCAAGGTTGGTGTTTTCCTCGTGTAGACATGGCAACTGATAAACTTTGTTCGCCATCTGCATTCGAGAATAAATATTCTTTAACACGTCATTATTCGCGCTATTTTAGCGTTCATATAATAGCTTTCAGAATAATTAACACAAGACATAAACGAACGCTGATAATAGATTTAGAAATAGAGTAATAATTAGAAATAGAGTAATACGATGCTTCCTGTTCAGCAATAGAAGGATTGTATAAATGATTGTTGAGATTCATTTAGTAATTGTACGTTTCATCATAAGATATTGCACTAATAATAAATTAAATCACGCTATAAATGCTTACACGATTTCGATCTTTATAGAAATTAATAAAAAACGAAAGTTCTATTATTTTTTATTACTTTTAAGAATTTTAAAGCAAAACATGTTTATGATAAAAATAGAACAAAATAATTTCAGAAATAATCAAAGAAACTGACAGGCGTGGAAAAACAATTTCGTAATTAATGCAAAAACAAATGTAACGAATTAAGAACAAATAGCCGGTGAAATTATGAAGGGTTTATAGCTGCTGCATCGCAATTATGTTTGTTCGAGAATGATGAGCATTGCGTTTCGTCTTTGGAAGCGGTCGCGCTCAGGATCGAAGAGCCTCTCCGCTATTTTATATGAGAATCTTAGCTCGTTTAAGATAAGTAACTGCTACGCAAAAACTGGAGATTCCACTGATATTTGTCCTTTTTTCATTCCACCTGTATATTTTCTTCTTCTAATTTTTTATCGCTTCGTTCGAAGAGCGATGACAGAAGTCTCCACTAGATGCATAATGTATATAATTCCGATGTAATCTAAATTCTAAAAATATATATGTCAAACTACATATTCACAAAGCTATTAAGAGATAATTATCGCATTACAAATGCATGCAAAGTACAATTCAAAATGCAAGAAGATACCCGGGAAAAAATATTAAATAATGAACATATTATACATATAATTATATATAAAATATCAATTTTATGTATAATTTTATATAATTTTATATAATTATATATAATTTAATTATATAATTACATATAATTATATATGAAACATTTTTTTCTCGGATATAATAATTGAGGTAAAACTTTGAATCCGAGTTTTGAACTTAAAAATATTTAAAGTTTAAGCTTTTGATCAAGTAAACTAAAAAGAATTTATATAAAATCGAATATCTTCAAGAAATAAAGAAATTAGATATTTTTTTAATTTAAATGTATCGCGTTATTGTTGTTCTAATATTTCGGAATTCTGGAATATATATAAATGTACTGCAATAAAAAATTATAATATTAAAAAATTATGTTAATTCTTTTTATCACAATTCTTTTTATCATAGTTTTTAATTAAAGTTATAATTATTGTAATAATAATTATTGAAATCAATTTTTACTAATCTTGTCACTATAAAAAATTTTAAAAATTATATTCCCATTTTAAATATACATTTTTATATTTATATATGAAATATTTAAAATTAAAGAAAAACTTTGGCGATTAGATATATATATATATATATATATATATATATATATATATAATAAATTTAATATATATATAATTAATATATATATAATATATATATTAAATATATATATATATAAATTTATTATAAAGGAAAAATGTATAAAATCATATGTGAGACAATCGCAAAGAGTGCATTCTAAGTTAATCATGAAGTGCATAATGTATCATTTTATTCTTCTTTATTATTCGATGAACAACAAAGATATGTATCATCCTTGTTTAACATTTTATGAGTATAGCATAGAAAAATTGTGGATAAAAATTGATCAACTTTAACTAACGATAACTTTGCAAAAAATCGTAGAATAACGTTGTTTTTTAAATTAATGTTTGAAGTCTTTAAAACGATATGGCCAGATTTTAAGTTTGATGCACTCGTGCTACTATTAAATCTTAAAATATGAGAGTGTTTTTCGTATTGAAAATTGCAAAATTTGATGAAATACACGGACTTTGTAAAATTTTTTTTAAAAATGTTATTTGCAACGGAGAAAAACTTTCACGTTTAATTTAAAAAAAACCAAGTTGCGATTTTTTTTCGCAAATTATAGTATTTCAAAGTTACCTTCGCATTTTTTACACATACTACCTGCATTACCGGATATGCACCACAACGAGGTTGCTAGATGGATTTTGCATATCATGTTTTTGCATGTAAATTTCAGTAACGCGTATTGCCTCCGACAGGTTGTCTTGCCAAATTTCTTAATCTACGATCCATTATCTAGTACAAAATGTATGTGCAAAATCTATCCAGCAACCTTGTTGTGGTGCATATATCGGTAATGCAGGTAATGTCGATAGTATATGTAAAAAATGCGAGGGTAACTTTGCAAAAAAAAAATCGTAATTCTTTTGTTTTTATTATATGAGGAGTTATATAATTAAATGAGGAGTTCGAATTTTACGCCACTGCAAATGGTATTTCTCCCAAAAATTTTACAAAATCCGTATATTCCGTCAATTTTGCAATTTTCAATATCACAAACACACACACAGAGGGTGTCCCGCAATTTTTTGTCAAGCGCTTTTGTGTAGATAGAGAGATACTAAATTGATTATGAGTCGAAAAGTCTTATACTATTTTGCAATTTTCGCAATGGTTAACGAAATATTAATTAACATAAGAAAATACGGTATTAAAAAATTCTAAAAAAATTCTCAGAGCTCTATAAAAACAAAATAAACAATGTTTGTCTCTCGCTGTTTTTTTTATAGAGTTGTATTTGAATAAAAAATTATTGAAGATCAATATTTTTTAATAATTAATATCTCGTTAAATATTGCGAAAATTGCAAAATAGTAGACAATCTTTCGACTCAATTTAGTCCGCTCTTCCTGCGACATCACCCATCCTGGTGATTCTAAACGGGTAGAGCCTCGTAATTTAAGACTACCCTCTATATATATATATATAGAGACTTAAATTATGACATCATCCATCCTGAGCAGGTAGAGCGGACTAAATTGAGTCGAAAAATCGCTAAATATTGATCTTCAATAATTTTTTACTTAAATACTGTCAATTTTACAGAAAAGCAGTAAAAATTATTTATTTTCTTCTCATAAAGTTCTGAGAATTTTTTCAGAATTTTTTCAGAATTTTTTAATACCGTATATATTTATATATATATATATATATATATATATATATATATATATATATATATATATATATAATGTGCGTGCGTGCGTGCGTGTGTGTACAAGGTACAACTGAAATAACGCCTTAATTAATTAATATACTATATAATGTTACGTTTACACATACATATATGATAGAGCAGGACTACTAGTTACGTATAGGGACAAGTTAAGCAAATGCAAATATCTAAATAACCAAAATGTATATAGATATGTCTATGTGCGTAAAGTAGCACAAAGCAGAAATTACTGCGCTTAATACAATAATTTATGTCAGGCTATTAACAGTCAAACAGTCTGCGCTTTTTTGTTTTCATACATCAAAGTAAAATTATTAGATAGTATTTTTTTTAGTCCTTTTGTTCTTTTGATAGTAACTAAAGCGATTAATAATAAATGTGTTTTTTGGATATAAGTTATTATCGTTTTTTTTTTATTTTAATGTTCAAGTTGTTATTTTATTTACAGTTTTTCAATTATAAAAAAATATTTCAGTCAATACCTATATAGGATTTGTTGAGTCAGTATCTCATAACTAACCTTAAAATTCAGCTATTTAAATAATGAAATCTATCTTTCGATGCTTTTTATTCTATGTTAACGATTCTATGATAACATATATTTTATGTTTAATTATTATTATAAAGAGAAAAGATTTTTCTAATTTTGTTAATTAAAGCAATTAAAAAGAAAGAATATTACAAATTATTATACTTAAGATGAAAATAATAAAAGTTTGATTAATATACACATATATATAATTCTTTCATGTTTTTAATATTATATACATTATAATAATTATATATGTTATATATATTATAATAATAATTATTATAATAATAATTATAAGCTCATTAAACGATCTTCATGGCTCAACTTATCCTTCAAGAATGTTCAACATGCTCCAGATGGAGCATAATGATCCACTTTGCAGCTTTGTAATTAATGTAATTTTTATCTTATTTACAAGACATATTAAGGATTTAAAAATATTTAATTATTGAGCCAAATAAACATGCAAGGTTTTAAAGCATTTATTATTAATCTATCATAATTATGTGAAGATTTATAATAACTTAAAAAAAAGTGTCATAACTAGCCTCGCTCTACCCTATATATAAATGAATTCAAGTTTAAATCCAAACAAAAAGTACTTTCCCACATTTGATAAAAAAAATTTTTGATTTTCCCTGGGCAAATTTTTGTCCTTACAATAAAAAGCTTCGAAAACTCGGAGATAATTAAAGAATGACATTATCGATAATTGATATAAATTTACGATTATTAACATAATAAATATGTGGCTAATACATTATTATATTAATAATTTTTTGTTGTATATAAATGGTCTATTCGTAAGTATGCATACTTATAATGCATACTTATAATATCTTATATTGTTACAAAATTACAATTTTGTTTCTTCATTTATCATTTCTATTTATATCAAACTTGGACATGAAAATTATAATTTAAAATAAAAATGAAGTATTTAAGTGGAAAGCACAGATATCTTGCATAATGCATAACACATAAAGCATAAAAAAATGAACCAATCGAAATTCTTTATTTCCTTTCTTTCCATGAAATAAAAGACTCTTTGGTTAATTTTCTTATGCCTCATGTTTTGTGCGTTATGCATAAGAAAATGTATCAATCAAAATCCTTCGTTTCTTTCCTTTCCATGAAATAAAGAATTCTAATTGGTTGATTTTCTTATGCCTCATATTTTATATGTTATGCAAAAATCTGCTCCCTGTCTTACAGAGATTCGCAAAGCATCACGTGATCGATATATTTCTCTGAATGGCTGGAGTAATTCGTAGCTGTCATATTGAATTTACTATCAATATATTCAATCACTATATTCATATCAATATATTCAATCGACTTCTGTCGATTGTTGAGGTTAGTAAACTCATCCTTCAATGTTTTGTAAATATTTATCTATTATTTGCTTTACATTGAATGTTGCATATCTTATGTATAGAATTTACATCCATCATTACCATACCAACGAATTACGCCGCATATTGCTGTCTCTCTACTTTTTTTTTTCACACTTTACTTCTCGCCCCTCCTCCCTCTCTCTTTTCTCATCAGAAAGAAAGAGCCACATGGTATCCTAAAATTCTATATAATAAAGTAGCGCATTTCTTTTATCTGAGTCAAAATGCCGATAGCCTTCCTATTGGCTATTTCGACTGCCATCTTGGATCTAGTTGTCTGTAGTCCAGTGCTATTGATACATGGTAAGGTTAGTTGAGTCCAATATGAACTAATGCGCTACTTTAGCAAAGGTCTGAATTGATATAACTCACAAGAATTGTTACACTTACTTAGACTTAAATTATAGACGTAATATACAAACTTTCACGTATGACGTATAACTTATTGCCGTGTCTCCAAGAGACAGCAATAAATCATATATCATATGCCAAAGCTTGTGCGTTACTTACGTCTACAACTTAAGTCTAAGTATTTCGACAATTCTTGTGCTCGGATTCTAAAGCCCATTTTACAATGGGCAGTAGCAGTAATAGATTAAAAAGTAGGTGTAAAAATCGACTAAGCATAGTTGATTATCCTTCTCACATTCGACTATGATTGGTTGAAAATAGGTTTAAGGCTTTGTCTACAATCAAGTCGACTAATGCTTATCGGACGTTAGTCATAAAAAATGAGACCTGATTAATCCAAACAACGATCTCAGCAGCCGACATCGGCAGCCGACACGAAAAATGAAGGTTGCACATAATATACAATGTCTCCCGACTGATTGTAGATTAGGCCTGATATAGACATGGTAGAAGAATATAAGGTATTTCATTGCGCATAATGGCGGAAAAATACTAGAATATAAAACTAGAAAAATACTAATCAATCAGAAATTTATCTAAAATTTAGCACTAAATTCAAATGCATTTGGTAAAAATACATATATAACAATTGTAAAAACAAAATTAAATTTGAAAAAATACAAAAGCCCATAAATGAATAAAATAATGGAATATGAAATAAAATAATAAAATTAATAAAATTAATGACAATAATGTTAATAAATGTAATAATGTTAATAAATGTAATTTGATATTTAAGATCGACTAAAATTTATTATTATTATTATTTATTAACATACTGTTGTTGTCACTGTTATTATCGTTGTACATATGTACTCTAACTATTGTTATTACTGTTTAACTGTGTTTTGCTTCTTGATTACTTCTAATCTAAATAACAAGCTTAACCTATGGTAGCAGCCATGTTGCTTTTTACAATTTTAAATAAAATTGTGATTGGAGCATTTTAGACTACTGCGCATTCTCAGGAACAAAATATCTTATATTCTTCTATCTATATTCCATGAATATAGAGCTTTACGACATCTATTGTCCTTTCTTTTTTATCTAGTCTTCATGTTTAGTAAAGTTAGCATTTTCAAATCTCACGCTCGGTCTATTCTTATTATGTCTATGGGTGTAGCATTGTATATAATGACGGCAGCTTTGATAGTTGAACTAGTCAGAAGATGACCCATTTTGCAGGCGCTCACTTTAAAGTAAAATTTGATTATAAGAAATAAAAATGCGTAAATTATGTAAAATTTTAAACAATATAATATATTATATATGTGATACACACAAACTATAGAAATCAAAGCCTTAAATGATCTAGCTGGATCTTAAATGCTTGTATGATTGTTAAATTGCTAGTCAATTTAATTCGTGATATTAAAATCTGTATTCATAATCAGACTTTGTACTTAAGGCTTCCTTAAATTTATCTTTAGATGCTCAGCAGCCAATGAAATAATTTGTAGAGTATCTAAAGATAAATTTAAGGAAGCCTTAAATATAAGATCTGACTATGAATACGAGTATAAGTACTGCGGTAGTTTAATAAAGTTAGCGTTTTCAAGATTGAAAAGTCATTTGGCGCGCGTTTCTGGGGACTACATATGTAGTAAATTCACACAAGAATCATATAAGCATATAAGATCCAGTTAGATCGATTTGGCTTTGATTTTTATAGTTTGTAAAATTTTAAATATATTTTAAATATATTTAAAATTTAAGAAATATAATAAAAACTTTAAATAAAATGCAGAAATAAATGTAATATTATTGCAGATGAATTTCATTTTTTTTTTTTATAATTATAGACGGCAGTAAATATTTTCATAAAATACAATAATTATTAAACGAAATATGTAATTTATTTCGTAATTACATAATTCACGAAACTTTTGACTTCCCAGCAAACAGAATGGATTGAAATGAATTGAAATAGATTCAGATTTTCAGAAATATTGATTCACGAATGTTAAAATGAATGCTTCTCAATCCTGAATGCATTTTTATTCATTTATAGGAATTGCATGGAGCATATATATCTCTTTGCCTTTCAATCTAAAAATAATATTAGCTTTTTCTGTGCAATTGTGAATACTGTTTAATTCAAAATTTGAGTAGGAAATACAGTTTTTCAATCCAATTGCATCCAATTGTATCTAATTGAATCCAATTGAATTCAATTAAATCCCAAAAAAAGTCGCTATATAAAATACGCATTCGGATAGAAAAAAATTTCAATTCATTTTAATTCATTCTCGTTTGCTGGATTGTTGTTAGAATTATATACATCGCAATTACATAATATTAATTATTATTAAATGTGAATGACAGAAAACTTAATCTAAAAATATTTACTCCCTAATAAATAAATAATTTAAGGTATGTTTATAAAATATTAAATGTAACAGCTAGAAAGGAGGAATAGAAATTTAATAAATAAAATCATTAATAACAATTAAACCTACATAACCCAAATAAGGCAGGAAAAATGGAATAAATAAATAAACAAATAAATTTACGTAATTATAAACCATGACAGGAGATAATTTTAATAAATAAATAAAGTAAATAGTAAACAAGATTTATGATTTTTGAAAGATAAACAAAACCAGAACACACAATTTTTTCTGCACAACTATCTTAGTTTTAACCAGATGTATGCAACGGATGTTATATTGCTTGCAAAATGTCACGCGCTGATTGGCTCAGAAATTGAACGAGTGCGCAACATTAAGAATGCTGCATCTTGCTTTTTACATCTTGCACTATGCTTCTGATTGCAAGTTTTCTCTTCAATTTTACAACTGACTGATAAAATCTTTGTAAGTGACACATATTATTAATCTTGAAAATATATACCTTCTTCTATTGTAAGTACATATATACATGAAATAAAACGAATTTTTACATTTCAGATATTCGAAGGATTGTTCACATTTTGTGCATATTATAAAATGCCTACCACATGCAGTGCTCCAAGATGCACGAATTCTAATAAAGACGGATATTGCTGCACAATGTTTGCCCAAGATCCTAAATTGAAACAAAAATGGATTGATGCTGCCGGAATTCCTGATTGGAAACCTTCAAAATCAGCTGTACTGTGTGAGGTTAGTACCGAAACGTGCATACAAATGTTTTATAACTTTCATAAACACCAACAAAAATATCAATGTTATAATTTCTCACTCAATATCAATATATTAAATTCAATATAATACGAATCTATGTAACGGTTACATAATTGCGTGAAAAATTATATTAATGTTACGTTAATGATAGTTGATGAGACATATACTTTTCTCTAATGTGTATCTCTTATTTTTTAGGTCCATTTTCATTCATCAGAATTATTTCGCGTTGGTAGCAAAAAACTTATAAGAAAAGGTGCTATACCAAGTTTGTTTTGCAAATGTCAACAACATATAAAAAGGAAATCCCTTGCAGAAATTCAACCAGAACAGCAATATAATGAATCAATTGAATTTCTTTCTCACAAAAAAGCAGAATTAAGGAGTGATCATTCATATGTTGCTACAGAAAATTCTCAGAAGCAAGAAAAAAAGAGATGCAATAGAGAACAATATGTAATTGATGAATTACAAGAACATAATTATTTTTCTCTTTCAAAAAAAAGAAAATCTATTGAGTCACGTAAGAAGTATGTTCATACTACACATTGTATTATAATGAAAAAACCCATTAATATAAATACATTGGAGACATATCAATAATCTGAAGAGGAAAATTACAGATCAAATTCTAATCTAGACATACATATATCATCAGAATGTATTGAAAACCAAATATTGACGGAGAGTTTATCTAGTCCAGAAGAATATGAAATACTAAAAGAAAAATTAAAAATGGCAAAAGAAACGAAAAAAGAAAAAATATCTTAAAAAGTAGAGTTAATGACTTAAGAAAAAATATTGAAAATATATACTGAAATAATCAATATAATTTTTAATAAAGATCAACAACGAGCAACTGTAAATGATATCATAAAAAGTTCCAAGTAATCAGATGAAACAATCAAAAAAGGATTAAATTTGCATGTGGATCACATGGTTATAATCATATAATTAAACATATAATTAAACTTGTTGCTCTATTTCCTTCATTAAGAACTCTGAAAAATAAGATACAGCAGATTAAATTTGAACCTGGAATATTTAAAGATGTTTTTAAATATCTGGAGTTAATCGTTTCTCATATTCCACCTACATGGAAAATCATCTGTGGACTAGTATATAATGAAATGGCGATTAAAAAGTAAATCGATTTTAATATTGTACAAGTATAAGGGCATATATTGGAAATGTGACATTGCCTGGCAAACAAATAAATTAGTATGTAAAGCTTTACTTTTTCAAATGTTTGAGCTTAGTTTTCATTGAAAGCAGTAGCTTATCACATCTTATTCTTTTCTTTATTTCATCACATCTTATTTAGTAAATAATGCAATTAAAAAGATTATTTTAGAAATATTCCAAAAATGCCATCGTATAAATTTGGAAATAATTGTTTTGATTTGTGATATGGGAAATAGAGGATTACTCGCAAAATTAGGATTTAAAACTACCAAGACAGATATGATGTACACTAAAACATCCTTGCGATCTAGAGATCATGCTGCAGTTGATTTTAGATCCTGTTTTTAAAAATTTGAAAGAAATAGTTATGGAAAATCAATTTACTTACACAAGATGTAGAACTCTACAATTTACCTAGTAATGTTGTCGATGTGGATCATATTGAATATGATTTATTCATTATAATCCATAAATTAGATTTATATCAATCTCAAAATTGTATGGAGATCAAATTTGTGCCTAAATTAAGCAAAACAGTATTAAGACCAAACAATTTTGATCAACAACAAAAGTTACAAATTCAACTAGAGTTATAAATTATTATTTCACTGCATCTGCATTAACATTTCTAATCCAAAAAAGTGATGAACTTCCACAAATGGAAACAACAGCCTAGTTTATCAAATTGATTAGGGTTTGACGTAATAATCAAGAGAAATTTTCGTTATGCTTTAAATTTTCAAAAATATAATAATATAATATAATATAATGATATAATAGTTCTTCTAAAACTAGTATGTCATATTTTCAAAAATACGAAAGTTGGATGTGGTTCATAGAAACCATCTTAAACCCATGTAATATTTTTCTCTCTAGTGATACCAAATCAATGATTCAGCTACAAGATCGTCTTTTAAACGAGAAAATTTCTTTTTTCCGGGACGAGCAAGATAGTTTGAAAAGTGGTTTTTGAAACATACATAGAGCATGCCCCAAGCCACAGTTCTTCAGTTTAAATACAGACTAAGGCCGTGGTCAAAGTCTCGCTACAAATGCTTTGAAACATTTGATGGACCAAAAAAAAAGAATTTTACAAATTGACTAAAAAACGCTTTAAAGCATTGTAGCATCACATTGATCATATCCTAAGATATATATATATATATATATATATATATATATATATATATAAGGACATATACACACACTATATCCCTCTCTATATCTATATAAAAGATTAT
>Ga0157364_1005568_pt1 | contig 12836 bp, 6 predicted proteins | sample AttsexASBM2_FD_111476 | JGI IMG/M metagenome (GOLD analysis project Ga0157364, IMG submission 111476) | Fungus gardens microbial communities from leaf cutter ant in Ribeirão Preto, State of São Paulo, Brazil - Atta sexdens ASBM2 | ecosystem: Host-associated > Fungi > Mycelium > Unclassified ... | reverse complement strand
GAGGGGGAGAGAGAGGGGGGGGAGAAAAGAGAGAGGGAGGGAGAGGGGGAGAGGGGGGGGAGGGGGGAGAGAGAGAGAGAGAGAGAGAGAGAGAGAGAGAGAGAGAGAGAGAGAGAGAGAGAGAGAGCGAGAGCAGGGCGAGCAGGGACGACATCACACCGACCGAAGGGAGATGGTGTATATGATGTAGGGAACGCGCTTAGGGGTGGGGACACCAAAATCGTGCGGCAGGGATCTCCGCATGCGGGAAGGCAGACTCTGGTGGTCAATCGGGCGCCGCGCACCGCAGCAGCGACGCGTCACTGCACCCCTGTTTTGGGAGTCGGGCACGTGCTTCTTTCCTCTCCACCGACGCCGCGCATCGCATCGCATCGGTTCAACTGCATTCCGGTTGCTCCCAAGCAGCTCATCCGCAGCCAGCCAGGCGCGATAAACGCCGATAAACGCCGATAAACCGCGAGAAGCCGCGCATCCACGCCCGTGCTCGTACCCGTGCCGGTAGACACACCACCGGCGAGAAGAAGTGTGAAGATAACTCCTGGATATTCTTGCCTCTTTTCTAACAGCGTGTCTAACGGCGTATTTTGACAACGTCGTTTGCGCGCACGTCGCTCCGACATATAATCTCGCGAGTATTTCGAACGCTGACACGGTCTTGAGAACGTGTCCCGGTCTCGGATCCGTCGACATCAATGGTTTCGCGCTAATTCGAAAGTTGACAACAACGTTAATTGTCAAATAGTGTGGATTCCCTCTCGTGGCGAGATTCGATGTACTCTCGTTAAACTGTGCGATTGTAGTGTGTCAGTGAGATCGAGCAGTTGAGTCGCGACGTATTCACTCATTCATCGGCAGCTGATTTCTTCAATTTTCTCACCGGCGAAATTGAGGCGCGTATAAGCTTGCGATCAACGAAAACCGCGCCAAGAAAAGTGCTGTAAGCGGACGGAACAACGCCATCGAGGATTGCTTTAGTTTCAGCTGGTGGCTGGATCCGGCCTGACCACGGCCATTCTCGACACGGTATGTTGGCATTCAAATTTTGCGTTCAAAAGACGAATCACTCAACGGGACGTCGAACTATAGTTAGAGAGAGTCTTGCTTACATATGTATGAATCTATTCTAAACATATGTAAAGCATTAGGAATAGAGTTTCTAGCTCATTTACAACAGTTACCTATTACCAAGTAACTATTTAGCTTAGAGTTTAGAGAGATCTATAAAGTTTCAGTTAATCTTCAGTTATAATTAACCACCGTGTAATTAATCACTTTGAAAAAACCAACAGATTAGGGTAGTGCTTATAGTGCGATATTTTCTTAACTATACTGTCATTATATTATTACTGTAAAAGATTAGAGAATTGACTCTCAATACTTTCCATTCAAAATATATACATTATTCTTGTTTCTAATGATATTTCTTCTCATTTTTAAAACAATATCATTCAAATAGCTGTCGAATCTCACTCTACTTAATATTTGACAATTGATCAGTATAAAGCTAAGTATTTCAGAAAAAGAAAAAAAAAGAGTTAAATCAGTAATCTTAATAATACATGATTTTTTTATACAAAAATAATCAGAGATTTGAATATATTTTCAAGAACATTATGAATTTATTGAATTGCATTGCTAGCATGAAATATAGATATTAATTTTTATTCTATGTATTTTTGTAATATTTTAATGTAATTATTATTTGATTAGATACAAAAAAAAATTTTAATAACGTGTAACACGCAAAAGTTTTGAAAAATGTTTACTGCAAAATTATACGTAGATGTTTTATATATTTTCGCAATACGCGATTACATTTAAAGAATTATAAATTTTTATTCAATATTAGATTTTTCATATAAAAATTTTAAATAATCTATGATGTAAAAATTTGAATTTTATTTAAGAACATTACGAATTTATTAATAAATATTTTGTTAATTTAAATCAAAAGCACTTCTTTCTAATTTATCAGATTATGAGATGCTTATTTCTGTAATAAGAGCGGAAATATCTCGTCTAGAACTGATAGAGGAGCAAATTTTCCTTACGAGAAACCATTTTCTACTATCTATAGAAAACTGTAATAAACTGAAATAGATGTAATAACTTGGACGCGCGCGGCGCAGGGCGACGCGACGCGACGCGACGCGACGCGACGGTTAGCTACAAATTGCGCGTGGCACAATGGCGTTGTTAACGCCCGAGTACCTCATTATGATCGCGAAAAAAGCTGTCGATTACAAGCGGAATGCATCGGGCTTATTTAACGAAAGTGCGCGAAGCATTAACGCGATGCCTTTTATTGCAACTTTGATTTTCTAACGCGCAACAGACATTCTATTCACATTTCAATCTCGTTCTATTTGATTTGTATTTGAAGTCTGTATAAAGTATAAAGTTGAGAAGATGATGAAACTTGTGCGATGGCTACATTTTATAGATAGAATGAAAAAAGATGAAAAAGAAGACTCTCATTGAACTTCTTTTTATTACAATTGTGATTACATTCTACATGTTTATTGTATAAGTAAAATATTCACAAGTTAAATAGATAATAACTATCTTATTTAGAAATAAGTTTCATCATTGTAATGTAAAATTTTAATATTTTCTTCTGTTTTCTGCGTAATTATTTCTGGTAATTATTTATTTTCCAATTTCAACGAGATAAAAAACGATAGTTAAAGAAAAAGAAGGAATATGTGTGTATATTGCACGTTCTTATTATCTCTTTGGTAAGCAGCGTCTGTAAAGGGACATTATGAAAAGAACGCTAAATTACTTTTCATCAAAAATGCTTTTATATAGCTGTAGAAACCGTATTTTACAATGTTTGAACTTTTCTGCATCGTTTCAGCTTGCATGTTTATTCGCGAAGCAGTCGCCATTATTTTTAGAAGAAGGGAGAAACGAACACGCTTTGCTCATTGAAAGTGATACAATCTCGGAAAATAACAGATGTCTCCTCGAGTGCTTAACAAAGAAAGCGTACCTCGGAGATTTCGTGAAAAGCCCTTTGTCATGCCCGAAGCGCGTTGGCGGTGAAAGGAAAAAAGAACAGGGCGGAGAAAAATCTTAGCCTCAATTATTTACTAATTCTACGACTCTCTTCTTCTCTCTCTCTCTCTCTAAGCTATTCCGTTAAATTGATTCATGTCTGTAAAATAATTAAAATTTATGCGGAAAAAATCAAATTATATTGTTTAACACATTCATAGAAATTGAGCGATGTTACTCATTGAGGCACGACGGAGTGCGTCAGCATCAGAGAATTAAAAACGATTAACTCGCGTATCCGATTCGAATTAGTACGACGTAGTGAGTACGCGCGCTTGCAGTTTACTGCTGGCGTCCTAATTGGCGTAAATTAATGCATCGTGCTTAAACTTCCGCCTTTCGCGCTCGACGAGATGCAGGTCGCCTGTGAGATATTCCGCTTTTGTGTGCCGAGAAGGTAGCGCGCGAGGAGTCGCATCGTTTCAACGAGGACGCAACTCGCGTTCCTCAGATCCTCGTCGCGTTCTGCACGCCGCCTCGGTTGTTCGGATAGCTTTGAGGCAGTAAATTTCGTTGGTATTTCATTCCACGCTCTGCTACCTGAAAATTCTTAAATGCTCGCGTCAAATAATCTACCGTTTCCATGTCTCCTCGCGCTTTTTATTAATTGAATCATGTGATTACGATTGTAATTACGATTTCCGTTTTTGACAGAGAATATCATCAATACAAAAGAGAGCTAGAAAGAAATTTATATCGGATCGTTTTATTGAAACGTTTAGGAACACAGATTTATTTAAATTATATCTATGTCACAAATGTTCATTAAAGCTTGCGTAAAGTCTACTTATAGATATAAATTATTCATTATCGTATAAAATACAAGTACAGTTTATGACATATGCTAGAATATATACTAGAATATATACTTTTGCAGATCTATCTGTTTTCATTCTATCGCCAAAGTGACGTAGATCCGCTACCGCGGGGAAACGTTTCTATAAAATCGCAAGTTGCAAGATATAAAGTATTAACGACTAAATTATTTATCCCTCTGCCAGTCGCGCGAAATCGCGTTTTGACAGCGTAGATCCAATCGAGTAGAGATCTCACAACAATATAGTGGGAGAGCGCGAACTCTCTTTCTCTCTCTCTCTCTCTCTTTCTCTCTCTCTCTCTTGCTATCGCTTGGAGAAGCAGGGTCTCGAGAATGAGTCGTGAGGAGAGTAGGAGACGCGGAATGATCTCGCGGCCGAGAGCACGTTTAACGACCCTTGGCTCGCCGCTTTACAGCTTGCACTTTTCGATCCGGCGCGGCCGGACGCGCGGGTATTGATGTCCCCCGCTTTGCCGTCGGCCGTCGTGACGTTACCGCGACCGGGCTTGAAAGGAGCTAATGATCTACGAGTCTCGCCGAATGACAATTAACGCTCGTCCCGACGCGCGCCGGCGTGTGATGATTAACCGTGATGAGATGAGGGGCACGCCGGAATGCGCATAGACTCTCGCGGCCCCGGCGCGCACACGTCGGATTTGATTTCTCGATCATCAAGGCGATCGAGAAGGCGTTACGGCAGGTGTTCGATAATGCGACGGTGATTAGATGATTTCTCGTCGTACGTCCATTCGATTCCCATGATTTCGTTCTGAAAATAACTTTCGCTATTGAATCATTTGCACACGCATGCTAATTATTCCTTTCTAATGGAGGATGTTGTTTAATTATCAGAGAACTTTGATAAATAGAAGATAGATATACGTCAATTGTATATACATATATATATCGTTAGAAACGGTGTTCATTTTTTATGTACATGTATAATTTTCCGTGGATTGCAGTTTTAAAAATAGAATAACCGTCGATAAGTATGCATTGTTTTAAAGTCAACATATATTTCAGAACGTAATAATTTTGCACGTTTACTATTTATGAATACAGTGATTTATTGCTACGGAATATGAAATATTGTACAATGTATCAATATCTAAAATTTATTCACGTAATTGTTAAGTCACTTTTGTAACAACATTGCAAATTCAAGGATAAAAATTGCGTTTTTTTTTTTTTCGAGAAAAGAAATCGAATTGAAATTCAATTCATAAAATTTTCAGACTATAATGATTTTCTAATTACATCGATTTTGTAATAACGTGATGCAGATTTCCCTCTAGTAGCATTTCTTCCGTGTTGTATATATAATTTTCGATTTGTTGTCGCGGTGCGCAAAGTAATACGAACAAATTTATGCGGGATGTAATCAGCCTTGGAAAAATTCGGAAATTTACCGCCGACACGGCAATGTTTATTATTTGCCGGGGCGTTATTTATTTTTTGGCGCACTTTGAAATTTGCTTTTGGCGAACCAGTTTCGACGGCGCCAATATTTACCGCGCTTCGCGGGCGATAATCCCCCGAATTATGTTCTTTGAAGCCGCGTTATTTACGCGCGCGGAAGGCCGTATGCAACGCACCGCACTGCGGAAAGGTATAGGGATCAATTGAATTTTCGTAAATTGCCGTGAATTTATAAAATTATTGTGAAACGTATGTAAAATTATTTCGTTCATTGCGCGCCAGCGTTCGTAAATCGTTAACACCAGGCTCGTTGTTCGCCGCGTCGCGCCGTCGGCTACGCGAGCCGCCCACGCTGTCGTTTGGCCGCGTTTTTTTTTCTCGCGTATCGTCAAGTAAAAATTTCGCAATACGATTAAGAACGACGCAAAATTGTAAATCGAAACGTGCTCGCGTCTGTTAATAATCCATGCTCTCGATACGTTACATCGTTACGCCCGAAATTGGTTTTTGATCGCGCTCCGTGCTAAATAATCATCGCGCAGCGATATATTCCCCGCGAGAGTTACGGCATTATCGGCGATATTATCCAGCTCCGATAATACGGTATCCGCGTTATACCATGTTATACGAATTTTAACATGTTTACGATCAACATGTCTTTTTTGTGAAAATAATGGTCGATGTTTTTATTTTTCCAAATATAGTACAGATAGAGAGAGAGACAGAGGGAGAGAGAAGGGAGGAGGGAGAGAGAGAGAGAGAGAGAGAGAGAGAGAGAGAGAGAATATGTTATTTCCTTTTCTCTCAAAGTTTTCTCTTTTGAAAGATATTATTATATTATCATATTGATATATACAATTATAAAGACATTTTAATAGGTACGTAGATTGCATTTACTTTTTAAGAAAAGTAAAGTGTAAAAACTTCCTTTGTAAAGAAAGTTGTATATATAAAAAGTATAATACATATTGAACAGGCTCATTGAAATAAGCACATCGATTATAAGATCCAGCTTTATTTTTATCACGTTAATGACGCAATTGCATCTATTAAAAAATGAATGATACATAGTATTATTTAATCAATATTCTTTCACTTTATATACATATACATTTCTCTCTTTCTCTTTCCGAACGGATTAGACGCGAAGGCGTCTAATTGAAAGGCGTCAAATCGTCGAGAAGCTGACCGAACCATTTCGAATGATTTTAGCACTGTGTTAGCGTGGCCGGAGGTGGCGGCGGTGGAGACGGCGGCGGCGGCGGCGGCGGCGGCGGCGGCGGCGGCGGCAGCGGCAGCGGCAGTGGCGGCGGAGGCGGCAGTGGCGGTCGGCTGAGCCTGCATCTTCGTCCTTGCGGAGGTAGCGGTGGCGGCGGCATCGCCGAAAGTGACAGCGCTCCGGAATACCCGCCGAGCGCTGCGGCAGTGCGGAGCAGGGAGGCGGCGGCGGCGGCGCTGCACGCGGCAAGAACCCTGTTGGGCGCGGGGGTGGCCAACCCTTGCTCGCCCACCCCCGAGCCGCCCTTTTGGAAGATGCCGCATAAAGGTCGGTGCAGGAATCAATTTACTTTCATTTACGCGAACCACTGCGAGAAAACAAAGTGTTTGGCGATTGACTGGAATAGCATTGACGCCGCAGGTAGCCGATAATCGGTAAACAAATGGCTGATTTTTTTTTTTTATATTCAGCAAATGAGAACTTACTGAACTACTTACTGAACAACTCCTTGGTCCGGTAGATGGAATCATTTGCGAGAACTATAATTGATTTGTTCTGCGAGAAAACTAATTAATTACCGAACACTTTGTTTAAATAAAGATGTGGAAAAATTGTCTTATGGTACTAACTATTATAAGAGTAAGTCACTATCTGAAGAATAATTTTTCAATTTTAATTGGAGACGTAATATTATAATTAAGCGAAATAAAGTAAATAGATCAGAAAAATTTTATTGCATTCAACCGAACAACGCATGGCAGAGAAAAATTTGACTCTTTTTATAAATTTTTGCACTGTCGTGCGTTTCCATGAGTTCTTTAATTATAGTGATTTCTTGAGAAGCAATCTGACTCTCACTTGATGGTTAGAGTAAAATGGAATTATGGTAATTAATCCATGTAAGTTTACTCACATTAACTCACAAGTATGCGTATCTTGTAATTAAGTAATCAAGAATCAGTTGCGCTAACTCTCACTAATTCTAAGAGTACTTAATGATGATATATAAAAAATAAGATGACATTGAAAAATAAGAGAATTAAAATGATATACAATATATAAAGAAAGATAAAAAATAATATAAGATTTTTCCAAAACTTTTCACTGAAAACGTTAAGAATTACATTGTTTAGAAATATTAAATATTCAAGATATTAAAAATATTATGTATTAAAGATAGTAACGTCACATTTAACTCTCCGGAGCTGACACCAAAATCTGTAACATAAGGCACTAAGTCTGTGAAATCCATATTTAATATGTCAATTTCTTATTTCTAATGTATCTAATTAAAAAAATATAATTTTTATTGAATCATACCATAAATTAGTTAAGTGAAAATTATCCTATCATCAAAAGTGAATTAATTTAACTTTTTATTAAAAAATTGTTACAACTTAAGAAAGTTTAGTAGTTTAAAAAAAAATCGTTACAATTAAAAAAGGGTAGTTTTTTTTAAAAGGTTATAAAGCGAAAATAACAAAAATGCATTTGAAATGTTAAGAATATATTCTTTTACTGATATTGATTATGCAATAAAAAAACAATTTTTTTTTCTTTTTTAGGAAACTTAATTTTTTGAGTGTCATTTTTGAAGTAAGCAAGAAATATGTTGATCAAAAAGTCGTACTTAATTTTAAGGAATTAAAATAACATAACTTTTCTAACTATAAAAAAATGAATACTAAGTTTATTTGAATAACAATAATTCAAATATGTAGATGTAAAATAAAAAATATAGTAGTCCAATAGAGACTCACGTCAGTTCCGAAGGGTTAAATATGACGTTAAATTTGACCCTCATAAGCTTTCTTCATAAGATTTCAAATATGAGGATAAAGTATTTTATTGATTATCGATAAAGGACGTTTTGGGGCGACAACGTATCGATTAGAATATACGACCTTAATATTTGTTTTTACGGTATAGCGTGTTATTTTCGCGTCTCGTCGTGCTATCATTCGTGGGATGATACTCGAGTAGACAGATAGTGACGCGAATTATTCTATGAATCGTCGTATTATCCTTCTCATAACCCCTAACTTAATAGTGACAATTAAATCGTAACTTATGCGAATCAAAGTTTTCTTAAGGTAGATGATTTTGATAAACTTTCCGACGAACTCGTGATGAGTTATATGAGAAAAGGGACGAGTAAATACGCGTACGCTTATGAGCTTAGGTAAGCTCGCGGTTACCCCCGGGGGTTAGTTGGTAACTTGACACGCCTTTGGTCGGCTTCTGTCGGGCCAGCGGCCCCTTCGCCAGTGATTCCGGCGAGGCGAAGGGTAGTGGCCCTCTTGCACCTCGAGAGATTCGTCCTCGCAACCCCAACGCGCACCACACCCGGCAACAATCGGTTAGGCTGATTCTCGGACCTCCCTTCCTTCGCACCCCCGACAATAAGCGTGGGCTGCTTATACCGCCAATTTGTCTCGACGCAACATAATCTTTCTCTCCAGTCGAGGAGTTACCCACACTTTATTCCAGAGCAGAGACGCGGCCCACGCGAGATCATAATGGGACTTGTAGGAGGGTAAGTGCTTCCCCCCCCCTCTTTCTCTTCCTATAATGCCCCCTCCTCGCATTAGCTTCGGAGGCGGACAATGCTCGCGTGGCACGAATGCGCCCTTCTTTCATTCGTCCAACCACCAGTCTGCTTCTTCTCGTATTTTCTCCTTCTCTTATGTATATGTCAGGAAATGAGAGAGAGAGAGAGAGAGAGAGAGAAAGAGAAAGAGAGAGAGAGAGAGAGAGAGAGAGAGAGAGAGAGAGAGAGAGAGAGGGAGGGAGAGCACTTCCTCTTCCTTCGGTTCTCCATAAAAACCCCAGAAGCTATTTGGAATCAAACGGCCGATTCACGAGAACGCTTTATTTCGTTCTCGTCGCTACACGAGATTTGTTAATGGTTATGGGTTCCGCGCGTTGGTTACGGGCTCTGGATCGAATCTCGCGCGTGCCAGAGCACGGAGGCTGCGGAGATTACCTGCCTCCGCTTCCAAGGGGGTAATAAATGTCGGCGCCGAGGGATTATCCCCGCGACCAATCAATAGAGACCGCGGTTCCGCAATACGTCCGCGAGACACGCCGATAACTTTTGCCTGTAGGTATATATGTAGAAGAACTTCGAGTTTGGCTCTCCGGTTTACGTGGCTGTCGGCGTATTGGGACGGAAGCTAAGTGTATTCTGTTACATTCGGTTTATTTGAGAGAAACTACAGGCGGATTCTAGAAATACTTTATGTGTGTGTATGAAAAGCTATTAATTTATTCTATTAAGCCTCCAGAGTTGGCGTAAGTTTATTGAATCCACTCATTTATATATTTTATCTGGAGATTTGAAGTATTGTAATAAATTATTACGTGTACCAAAGATCAACACATGTTCATTAAAAGATTAATTAATTTCAAGGAATAAATCAACACTCATATGAAAAAATACTGAAGTCTGACATTTATAGTCGGTTTTTATTTTAAGATTGTTCTAAGTAATGTCTTAAGATATTAATACGACTGTCTGATTGATTCATGATATCTTAAGACTTAAGCATAAGATTTGATTATGAATATCGGCCTATTAAAAGTAAGCATTTTTTTATACGAGTTATGTCGTTTTTATTCCTTGAAATTAATTAGTACTTTTTAATGAACATGTATTAACCTTTAGTATACATGACGATTTTCTGATGCTTTTTTATATACAATGAATTCGTATCCCAAATTAATTTTCATCACTTTAACAAATATACAAGAATTATTAAATGATTCTTACATATGCTTTAATATTGTTTGAAAGTATTTATATATTAAAAAAATATATATATTAAAAAAAAAGTATATAAATGTTATAACTATAATTATTTGATGCTTCTAATTTTCGAATAGAAATGTGCAGAACACGAATGAGTTGTATGTACTAAGAATTGGATCTTGCAGCGTTAGTAATTACAGATTTTGGCGTTCCAGAATTTAAATATTAAACTTTATAGGTTTAAAGCCATTAAATCTTGTGCAACACATTTCGTTTGCAATTATCAAATGGAGTATAACTCAAATGAAGATAACTCGTTCATGAGCGCGAAGAATTGAAAAATCAATTAAATGCCGATGGCGTAAAGAAACTACGTACGAATGACAAGCTAGTTACTTCGATGATCTCAAGGTTTGCTGTTGCATTTACTCGTTACGACAATAGCTCCTTTCGACAATGAGCGTTTATCGAGTCGAGATTTCACGGTCCGTTATCCTGTTTACCGGCGCAAAACTTATTTAATCGTTGCGCAGCGGCGTCGAGATTATCGCGTTATCTCGCGTATTCCCGCGTGAAGCATCTTGTTATACGTGAATAGTAACGAACGCGCGAACGTACGTGAATTACTAACCCCGCGGCCATGAGTTCGGTATTTACCTGCGAAAAGCTACAGGGAAGACACATACTTGTGAGCTGCCTTACACACTGGTGTCAATAATAACGAGCGCGGTAATGAGTATGCGTTGCCGGGGGATGGCGGGTTGCTAATACTGCGCCGTCGCCTCTTAACACCGTCCGTAATGAATTCGTCGTCTCTTGGAAAGCGAGCGCGAGCGCTCTTACCGCGATTCAACTCATTAGAGAGCGTATGCCTGGCACGCCATCTTTGATGTCGTTGAAAGACGCGCACGAGATGAACTTCTCTCTCGCTCTCCGTCGTATTCGCCGAGTTTATGACGAAACGCTCGGAGGCTGTACCCCGGCTCGGCTGCACCCTTTTCCCTCCCAACCCAACCCCCGGTTTGCTCTTCCTTCGGAACCTCTACCAACGTGATAATAACGTTTAGTCGGTGACACTCGACAAACGCGTTGACTTCAGAAGCGCATCCGACCGCTCGACGTTATGCCGCTAACAGATTCCAAGACTGTCACCGGAAATGATCGCGACTAGATCTTGTAAATGTTCAGTGAGAATTTATTATCATTAACATAATGATAGTTCTGGAATAAAAGACTCCACATTAATTATATGGAAAATTGTATTCCGGTGAAATGAATTAGTTTTTAATGTGGTGAATAATAGATGTTATAAGGCTCGATAATGAATAATTTTTGAGCTACAGTATATTAAAAAGATGTTTACAAGTTTGACACTTTTGATTCTTCATAACTCAAAAACTACTCGTTATTAAGCTTTATGTCTGACGTCTTTTGTTCAAGTCATTGTAAGCTACATTATATGTGAAAATTAGCTCATTTCACTAGCACTCAATTTTCCATATAATTAGTATGGGATCCTTTCTTGAAATCTCTCTTCCGTTATTTATTCAATTATTAGTTATTTGCCGTCACATTTATCTTAATTTTCAATGTAAACAATTGGATAATTGAGTCGCGGTAAATGTTCGTTAATTCTCGATTGTGTATACTTACAATACTGGGAACCGGCTGACTCCAAATGTCTTTTTTCCTAGCAGTCTAATAACACGTTTTGTATTATCGCAACGGAAATATCTGTTTTGTAATCGCTTCTATTATATCAAGTTCGGAGAGTTGGACGATTTATGTGTGTCTAATTAATGCGGTCGGCGCGCATAATTATATTATTTAGCGTATGCGCGATGCAACGACGAGAGGTGAAAGCAATTTGGTCGCGAAAACGATATTTTTTATGGATGTCGACGGATAAACAGCAGTTCGTTAAATGAATTCGAACCGGCACACTCTGTAACTGATTACGTTCGGCCGGTTTCGAGTCGCAACGCGGGACTAATTACCCGCAAACTATTATTACATCCCATTAAACAACTATTTCGCTGCAAACTTTCCGTCATCGTTGGAAATTGGAGTGGCGCATTAACCGCTCCGCTGAACTGTTTTGTTTCTATTATCGGGTAACGATCAATCGTTCCTTTCCAACGGGTTTAATGTTTGTTCGTCTAGGATCTATGTATGTACACAATGATTCACGAATTTGAGACAAGTGTTTCGACGTTTTTGGAATTGTAATGCGTCGTCTACAATAAGCAGAATAAGCTTGGTGTAAGAAGAAAAAGTAAGAAATTGACCAATTACATTCAATTCCAATCATTCTTCTCACATTCGACCGTGATTAGTCAATTTCTTACTCTTGTTTTTTATACCAAGCTTACTTCGTATATTGTAGATGACGTACAACATTAACGTTTCTGCAATTTCTTATACACTCTGTAAAAAGTATCAGTATGGATTTAACATGCGGTGTCTGTATAACTTTCACTGTATTTATTAACGCCAACATGGTGTGGATTTCAAATCCCTGAAGTTTATATCAACATCATCATGGTGTTAAATTTATTAACACCTATGGT